>Ga0184625_10000050_pt1 | contig 28210 bp, 22 predicted proteins | sample PLM3_30_b1_FD_133151 | JGI IMG/M metagenome (GOLD analysis project Ga0184625, IMG submission 133151) | Groundwater sediment microbial communities from an aquifer in East River, Colorado, USA - PLM3_30_b1 | ecosystem: Environmental > Terrestrial > Soil > Riparian zone | place: USA: East River... | reverse complement strand
TTCCCTTGTCTTCTTACTGCCACTTTATTTTCATTCATTTCTTTTTCACCAACCACCAGCATATAAGGTACTCTCATTAATTCAGTATCACGAATCTTTTTTCCTATTTTCTCATTCCGGTCGTCAACCTCTGCACGAATATCTGATTTTTTCAGTTTACCTGCTACACTCTTTGCATAATCCAAAAACTTATCGCTGATAGGCAGCACTTTTACCTGCACCGGGGACAGCCAAACCGGTAATTTGCCGGCATAATGCTCGAGCAAGAAACCAATAAATCTTTCATGGGTTCCCAGCGGCGCCCTGTGAATGATCAGTGGGGTTTCAGTTTGGTTGTCAGGGGTTGTGTATTCTAATTTAAAACTGCGACCCTGCGAAAAATCAACCTGGTTGGTAGCCAATGTAAACTCACGACCGATCACACTCCAGATCTGTACATCTATTTTAGGCCCGTAAAAAGCAGCTTCATCCTGCACCTCAACAAATGGTATTTTAGAATTAATAAGCACCTGTCTTACCATTTGCTCTGTTTCTATCCAAAGTTGTGGCTCATTTACATACTTCTTTCCAAGTTTATCCGCACTGTGCAATGATAATCGCATCACATATTTATCAATACCGAATATTTTAAAATACTTCAGGTACATTTCATTTACCGCTCTGAATTCTTCCTCAAACTGCTCTTTTGTACAATAGATATGTGCGTCATTCATATGCAGGCAACGAACTCTCATCAAACCAAACAACTCCCCGCTTTGCTCGTATCTGTAAACTGTTCCATACTCAGCAACACGATAAGGTAAGTCACGATAACTTTTAGGTTCAGCTGCATAGATCTTATGATGATGAGGGCAATTCATTGACCTGAGATAATATCTCTCCCCTTCCATTTCCATTGGCGGGTACATGCTATCAGCATAATATGGTAAATGACCACTGGTGAGGTACATACTTTCTTTAGCAATATGCGGGGTTACCACTCTTTTATATCCTGCATCATTCTCAGTTTCTTTTGCAAGTTTCTCCAATTCTTCAATGATCACTGTACCATTCGGCATCCACATGATCAAACCCTGGCCTACATCATCATCCATAGTGTAAATGCCTAATTCCTTGCCAAGCTTTCTATGATCTCTTTTTTTTGCTTCTTCAAGTAAAGCCAGGTATTCGTCCAACTCTTTTTGTGATGGGAACGTTACACCATACAATCTTGTAAGCTGCTTATTCTTTTCATCACCTTTCCAATAAGCACCGGCAATATTGGTAAGCTTAATTGCTTTTATCAAACTTGTATTGGGAATATGAGGCCCACGGCAGAGATCAGTAAAATTTCCCTGCGTATAAAAAGTTATTTCACCATCATTCAAATTTTGCAACAGATCCAATTTGTATTCATCGCCTTTCTCAGAAAAATATTTTACTGCATCCGCTTTCGGAATCTCTTTTCTTATATACTGACTATTCTTCTTTGCCAACTCATTCATCTTTTTCTCGATTGAGATAAGATCTTCCTCACTTAGTTTCTTATCGCCAAGATCCATATCATAATAAAAACCATTTTCAACCGGCGGGCCTACCCAGAATTTTACTCCCGGAAACATTCCTTCAACCGCTTCCGCCATCAGGTGTGCAGATGAATGCCAGAAAGTGTTTTTACCTTCTGCATCATTCCATGTATAAAGCTTTACTGTTGCATCCTCATTTATCGGCCTGGATGCATCCCACACCTGTCCATTAACACCGGCTGCAATAACTTTTCTTGCCAATCCTTCTGATATCGATTTTGCAATGTCCATAGCTGTTGTACCTTCTGCATACTGCCGCACTGCGCCATCGGGAAATGTAATATTGATCATTAAACGTTCTTTTTACGAGGTTGCAAATTTAGCGAAGTCAATCCAGAGTTTTTATTAACAAACCGTTTGTATAACAGATTTATCCAAATAAACTTATTTGTTAGCTTTACACCGTGACAGTAAGGAATATGAAAAGATTTGTCCTCATCGTTTTCACCTTTTTACCGGCCTTCTCAGTTTTGTCATTTGCCCAGGATATTACTGGCATTTGGCGTGGATATTTTATCACTGATAATGGAAACCAGCAGTATCGCTTTGAAGTACAGATAGAACATACCCCCAACAATACGCTTTCAGGTGTTACTTATTCATACCAGGATAAACGATTTTATGGCAAAAGCGCTATGACAGGAAATTTTTCGAAGGCATCTGGCAGTGCGTTGATACAGGAAATAAAAACGATCGAGATAAAAATAGAATCTGGCTTTGTGCCCTGTATTCAAAAATTCCAACTTTCGTATGTAAAATCCGGTAAGGAAGAATTCCTGGAAGGGTTATTTACCAGTGTTGTTGAAAAGACAGATTCCGTGAACAACTACTTCAGAGGCGATGATTGCGGTAGCGGTACAATATTTTTGAGAAAAGTCCCGACATCGGATTTTTATGTTGAGCCATTTTTAAGAAAAAAGAACTCTTCAATAAATAATAATCCGCCGCTTGTAAAAACCAATCCACCCGCTAATAACTCAACAACAAGGACCGGTGTAAAGCCGCCAGTCACTAATTCAAATAAAAACAATGCACCCAAGAAGAACACAGTTTTAGTAAAACCAAAAACCGATACAGTAAAAAAAGTAGAAGCAGATCCGGTGCGGCCTGAAGACAAAAAAGATCTTACCATAAAACCCAATTCAAAAACGCAGGACCTATTAAGATCAAGAGAGAATAACCTCGTGCAAACCCTTTTAATAAATTCAGAAGATGTCATCGTTAAGTTGTATGATAATGGTGAAATTGACGACGATACTATCTCTGTTTACCTTGATAAAAAATTAGTGCTTTCCAAAAAAAGACTGACCACTTCAGCTTTAAGTATTAATTTAAAAATGGATGAATCAAATCCTGACCATGAATTGATAATGGTTGCAGAAAATCTTGGCCGTATTCCACCCAACACTTCGTTAATGATAGTGACTGCCGGTGATCAGCGTTTCGAAGTAAGAATTACTTCGACCGAACAGAAGAATGCCATGGTGAGGTTTAAATATGTCAAACCCGGCACTAAACTACCGCTCCCGTAAATCATTTTAATCAAATAAGGAATTTCATTTAAGTTTACCGGCAATGAGAGCCGCCTCTTTCCTCCTGTTTATTTTTATCATTTCGATCAGTTCACCTGCACAAAATTTAAATGGTGTGTGGCGTGGCACATTAACGCAAGGCCCGGGCGGTTGTTTTCGTGTTTATAATATTGAATTTAATATAAAAAACGAAAATGGAAAACTCAATGGCGTTTCTTATCATTACTCCGATGTAACAAATTATGTAAAAGAAGACTTTGGAGGCAATTATAATTTGGCAAATAAAACGCTAAGTATAAATGAACTGAAAGTGTTGACATTTCATGTGCCGCCTGATTGCATTCCATGCATCAAACAATACAATCTCATTTACGAAAAACAGGACAATAAGGAAGTGTTAACCGGTGATTGGGGCGGTGTTACTATGAATAATTATGCAAGCTGCCCGCCGGGAAAGATCACGTTGTCAAGAGTGGCAGAATCTGATTTTGAGCATATCAAAGAAATTAAAGTGGATACCGGCACTATACGTTTGGACTTTTATGACAACGCACAAATAGATGGCGATATCATAACAGTTTTACTGAACAACCAACCACTTGCATCAAATCAGAAACTTACCTCAAAGCCAATTACGCTTGAAATAAAAGTTGATCTGAATAATAAAGAACAAGAGATCACTATGGTGGCAGAAAACTTGGGTGATATTCCACCGAATACGGCATTACTTATCATTACTGCGGGAAACAAGAGATATCAACTTTATCTCACTTCAACCGAAAAGAAGAATGCACAGGTGAGATTTATTTATCAGCGACCCGGAAGCATTGAATAATATTCCTTCTTACTAAAAGAAAAGGTGAGAAGAAATACTTCTCACTTTTTTAAATCACTTTACAATAAATTATTAGAATGCCCGCGCCTGTGACTGCGGCATTGCTTTTCTTGGGATCTTTTGATCTCTTTGAGCTGTATTATAAACAAACGATGCAACAATTGTAGCTGCCTGTTTCAGATCGTCCGGTACAAGATGATCGTAAGTGTCCATATTGGTATGATGCGTTCTTGTATTGTACTCAATTTGATCTTGTATAAATTGAAATCCGGGAATACCTACTGCATCAAATGCAAGATGGTCTGTGCCGCCCGTATTGCTTACAGTAACAGTTGCCGCGCCAAGATCTTTAAATGGTTCAAGCCATTTAGAAAAAATTGGGCCTGCATCTTTATTTCCCTGTAAATAAATACCGCGGATCTTACCCGTGCCATTATCTAAATTATAATAAGCAGAAACTTTTGCATTGTTTTGGGTGGCTGATGTTTTAGCGGTATCAGCAAAATGATTTTTTACATAATTCCTGCTGCCATGCAAACCCTGTTCCTCACCGCTCCATAATGCAATACGAATAGTACGGCGCGGTTGAAAACCACTTGCTTTTAAAATTCTAACAGCTTCCATCATTACTGCACAACCTGCTGCATTATCTGTTGCCCCGGTAGCAGCATGCCAGCTATCAAGATGGCCGCCAAGCATAACCAGTTCCTCTTTCAGGGTTGGATCAGTGCCTGGAATTTCAGCAACTACATTATACCCTTTAAAATCATCTGTATAAAATTTTGTTTTTACTTCTACATCCAATGTAACCGGCACTCCAGTTTCGACCAGGCGCTGGATCCTTAAATAATCATCAGAAGAAAGCACAACACTTGCAGGAGCAGTTTCTGCAGTTTTTGTGTATTGTCCACCACTGCTCACGAAAATTGTTCCATCACTTCCGTTTGCAGTCATCGTTAAAACCAATGCAGGTTTTTCTTTATTGATCATCTCGTTCATTCTTCTTTGCAGCATGAATTGATTCGCATTATTATTATTTCCCTGGTTGCGACCACCACCGCCCTGCTGCGGTTGACGAAGTTCTGCGCTGGCCATTTTTTCCAAAGAAGTATCAGCAAAACGATTTCCATCTGCAGTAAATGAAGGCGTAAGCTTTGCAGACGACCATGTCATTACAATTTTACCTTTTAGCGTTCCGGCATATTTCATCAGTTCAACAGAATCTTTTGCTTTTATTAAAACCACTTGTCCTTTCATTCCTTTTTTTCCGGGTGTGCTGCCTGTCCAGGCACGGGGCATTGCAATTAATGGCATGTAATAAGGAGCCGTCATTGCCACATAACATTTAGTTTGCTCCCAACCTTTGCCAAATTCTCCCCATGGTTCAAGATTAGCATTTGACAAACCCCATTCAGTTAATTTGTTTTTTGCCCACGTGGCTGCACGCATATAACCGGGAGACGCTGTAAGTCGCGGACCGCTTACATCAGTCAGGTACATTGCGATCTCCATTACTTTGGAATTTTCAAGACCTTCTTTGCGGATCTTGTTCATCATGTCCATATCCAGTTTTTCTTCCTGCGCATTTATTAATTGCAGTGTAAAAACAAAAGAAAGGATAAATAAGAATGATTTTCTCATGTGCTGTATTTTTTTAAGGCGTGAAAGGTAAGTGATTTTGATCTTTCAATAAATCAAAATAGATAAACGGTTAAGAGCATATCATTTCATCATCATGCGAACATAAATGGTGTATTCACCTCCGCGTTGCCAGGCTGAGTGTTCAGATTCTTTATAAAAATTCACCCCTTCTTCATTTCCTAAATAAAAGAATGAAGGCGCGGTAGATTGAGAACAACCGCACCGCAAAAGTTCAAAACCTACATACAACCTGTTTGTAGGAATTGCGATTGGTTCCCAATCCAAATCGAATTCAACCAAACCGTATTTTACTGTGGTGGGGATGATAATATCTTTTTTTAAAATTTCATTCTCGGGCAGGCTTAAACCACTAACGGCCGCATCACGCAAATGCAGTTTGAGCCAGCAGGTATCATAATTATGATTAATTTTTACCTGGACCTTTCCAATTTGAATTTTATTCCCGGCCAGGTCAAAAATATACCCGATCTCGCCTCCCTCGTTTTTTACTTTCCACTCCCGATAATATCCAAACCTGCGGTAGTCGCCTTTCAGCGATGCAAATACTTTTACCTGCTCCAACATTCCATCATTTTGAGTAAGCCTTACTTTATTATTCCCCAGCAGATCTTTTATAGCAATTCGTTTGGGTGAATATCCAGTTGCACTAACCAATATCGAATCATTAAGTTTTGCCTGCTTACGAATAACAAGAGAAAATTTACCCGAAGAATCTGTCATGATCCCTTCGCCTTTTTCTGATGTAACAGATGCGTACGAAACCGGCGAACCTGTTTCATCATCTTCAACAAGACCGCTAACCTTTTGCTGTGCAATACCAGCAAGTGACATCAATAAAATAGCAGTAATCAGGGCGGGGCGTATCATCATTAAAAGCAAAGTCGGCAGTTAAAATTTAGAAACGACGAAATTAATACATTTATAAAAACGAAAACCACGGATCCATAGATGGTTGAAAACAAATTGGCCTACGGGTGTAGCACTGCTTTAATACAGTTGTCCCATTTTTTATCAAACACTTCATAGGCTCTTGCCCCATTATTTAATGTAAAATGATGGGTAATGATCTTTTCTGCCGGGTGTCGTTGAATTACTTGTTCTCTCAATAATTTCTCTGCATAGTAATGAGCCGGGCAACGGCCGATCTTATAAACGAGATTTTTATCATAGGCTTCGCCGGGTGAGAAAGAAAAGTTCTTTGCGGTGTGAACACCGACCGACGAAATAGTTCCACCTGGCCTCAATATATCCATAGCTGACCTAAGGGCTTCAGGGCTGCCTACTACTTCCATCACAGCATCTGCTCCGCGGCCATTCGTAGCATCCATGATCGCTGATCTCAAATCAATGTCAGCTGGATTTAATGAAACGGCCCCAAATTCTTTCGCCATTTGCAATCGCCAATTTGAATGATCAACTGCGAATAAGTTTTCAACACCCAGGTCTTTAGCTGCAAGGATCGTCATTAAACCAACTGGTCCACAACCGATAACTACATAAGTCCCTTTATTGTTTACCCCTGCATTTTCAGCACAGAAATAACCAGTGGAAAAAATATCTCCGAGCGGCAAACCTTTCTCTTCACTCAGATCATTACTCAATGAAACGAGAGTAGTATCAGCCATTGGCACCCGGATATATTGTGCCTGTGCCCCATGCAAACCATGACCGCTTTGCACCCACCCGAAAAGTTTTCCCTTTTCACAGCGACAAGTCAAGCCAATGTTGCAATAAAAACATTCCCCGCACGAAGTAGTGAATGGACTCAATACTCTCGACCCTTTATAAAAGTTTTTTACTGCATTGCCGGTTTCAACAATTGTCCCAACAAATTCGTGTCCCATTACCGTGCCTTCATCCAGACCTGTTTCTCTTCCATGGTAAACATGAAGATCGGAACCACAAATGCCTGACAATGAAATTTGAACTATTGCATCTGTTGGCTCTAAAATTTGAGGTTCGGGAACCTTTTGATAAACGATGGTTTCAACTCCGCCAAATGTGAGTGCTTGCATGGTGTGAAAATAAGAAACTGAAAAATTGATTTGGAGAAAATTTATAAAGTTTCCTACCTTAATTTCCCCAATTTGAATCTATCCGGCAACTTTTTGAATTCATTGAATTAAAATTATATCCGCTCCCGGGCATTTTTTCTTTTAACTAAAAGCAAATTAACATGAAAAAATTCTTTTTTATTCTTTCGTCTGCGGCCTGTTTTCTTTTACCTGCCTGCACCGAAAAGGATTCGGGTAATGGAGGCATGAGCGATGCCGCAAAGAAAAACTTAGATGCGTTTCACGCAGTTGACACTGCTTTCCAAACAGGAGACATTAGCCGCATCGACAGTGTTGTAGCAAGCGATTTTGTTGACCATACTCCAAAAGGAGACCGGAATAGGGATAGTTTAAAAGCTATGATCACAATGATGAAGAATGCAGGAACTATGAAATCAGAAATTAAGAAAGAGTTTGCAGACGATGAGTACGTGATGGCGTGGATGCACTGGACTGGTACTTCGGATGGTTCGCTCCCGGATATGCCTGCTGGTCCTATCGATATGAATGGAATTGAAGTAGTGCGTTTCAAAGATGGTAAGGCTGTAGAACATTGGGCATTTATGGATGCAAGGGCGATGATGAAAATGATGGGTAGTGCACAAATGCCGACATCCGCTCCAACATCAACAGATAAAGCGAAATAATAATACAGACAAGTCATTCCTTAAACCGGGCCCCGTGCCCGGTTTTTTTATTTATTACAGTTTTCATTTCGCCACGCTCATATAAAAAATTTAGCCACTCATCATTAAATTTTGTTGTTCAACGAAAAATATCGTAGATTACTGGTACAAAACCTAACGTTTATGAAAAAAACTTTACTACTGCTTGTAATGATCTCCGTCATTACTGTAGCTTTCGCACAAAAAAGAAAAAAAGTTGAACAACCATTAACTGGTTATGCTATCACTGCTGTTGAAAAAGGCGGCAGAAGTTGGAAAGAAGTTCGTCTTGTAAATATTACCACTGGCGAAGAGATAAGATCTGTCTATCAAAGCAAACAGGAAATAGAGGCATTCAATGCAAGAACAGGTAATCCTGTTGTAAAAAAAGATATGAATGTTGCGAAAGCACCTGTTAAAAAAATTGTGAACCTCGACCAGGAACTTGCTGTAGCAAACGGAAACAATGTAAGAGTAAAGACGGTTGTCGTAACTAATAACAGCAACCAATATGATAAACCATTTGCCACAAACTCTGCTGCGATGGCTTATGATAAAAAACATGAGAGACTTTACTATACGCCAATGGGTATTAACCAGCTTCGCTATATTGACCTTAAGTCAAATAAGATCTATTATTTCGAAAACGAGCCATTCGGAACTGTGAACGGTCACGGCGATGGTGCTAACCAAATATGCCGGATGGTAATAGCATCAGATGGGAATGGATATGCATTAACTAATGATGGCAATCACCTCATTCGTTTTACAACTGGAAAAGATCCTGTTATTACTGATCTTGGCGCTTTGACAGATGATGCAAGCAATGCAAATAATTCTGTACATAGCCGCAAAGGATATGGCGGTGATATGATCGCTGATGCTTCAGGAAATTTGTACCTGCTTACAGCAAACAGGAATGTTTTCAAAATACCTATTGAGAGCAAAGTGGCCACTTACCAGGGAGCCATCAAAGGATTACCAGATGGTTTTTCTACAAATGGAGCCATGGTGGAAGAAGGAAGCAAAGTAATTGTTGCAAGCTCTGAATCTGCAATTGGGTATTTTAGATTTGACCTTACAACTATGCAGGCAGAAAAAGTTTCTACTACTGCATCAGTATTCAATGCATCTGACCTGGCTAATGAAAGATTGGCTTTTGCAAAAAAGAAAAAAGACAGGAAAAATGCAGAAGAATTAAAACCGCAAGTGACAGAAGAACTAACTAAAAAATCTCCAATGCAGAATGCGATCGTAAATAATGGTATTTCAATTTATCCAAACCCGGTAACGAATGGACTTGTGAAAGTTTCATTTGCTGATCAACCGACCGGCAAATACAGCGTGGACCTGATCGATATTACAGGAAAGCTGATCCAGACAAAAGAAGTAAATATCAAAAACAGCATGCAAACTGAAGAAATAAGAATACCAAGATCGCTAAGCGGTGGAAGTTATTTATTAAAAATAAATGGTGTAAATAATAATGTTTCAGTAACAAATAAAATAGTAGTTCAATAATGAACTTCGTTTTCTGTTTTGTACAACCGTCTTACCTTAGGTAAGACGGTTTTTTTTATTAAATAACCAATGCCTGCCCATTTGGAAAACTCACGGTCACCTGTTTTGAGACAAAACCTTCTCCATTTACAGGCGGTATCATTATATCAGCCGTAATTGATGCATGGAAAAGAATACTACCCAGCTCTTTCAGTTTTTCATCGGCTTCATTGAATTTATCTTCGGCATTTTTTAAATATTCTTCATTGATCTGCATTTCTATGAATGCCCGGTAAATTTTATTTGCCTCTTCTAATGAAAAATTCTTTTCTTCTCCCCCATAACTAACAAGCAGTTTATTATATTCTTTTTCCGCATCATTCTTTCTCTTATGATAATAATGCGATTTTTGTTTCTGCTCAATATAATCCTGGATGATTTTTTCAACTTCTGAAACAGAATTTATGATCATAACCTTTGTGTTTTATTATATAAAAACGATCAGAGCATTTGTTTAGTGCTGGTAAGAACACGAAGAATAAATAGCTGAAGTTATACGTAGTCATTTACCAATGAAAAAAGGCAGTGAAATCTCACTGCCTTTTAAGTAAATCACTCAAATTATAATTACTGTTTCAACAGCTTGATTTGCCTTGTTGAATTACCTTGTCTTATCTCTGCAATATAAAGTCCTGCTTTGAGATTATTTCCGATCCTTACAAGCTGGCCTCCGGAAAGATTGTTCCTGGTTTCAATTATTCTTCCGGCAACATCAATCAATCTTACAGAAATTTTCTCCTTATTGTTAAATGTTTCAATATTCATTGTAAAATAACTTGTACTTGGGTTTGGATATACCCTAATAAAAGTGCTGTTTTCCGGATCTTGTTCATTCAGTGTGACTATATTTTTACCTGGAGCCGATTCTTCTTCTACCCTATGACCGTGCCCATGCCCCTGGCTCCAATTCTGGAATACAAGCAACCTAATATCTTTTGAAGACAGGTTCTTCGGCACCAATACAACTTTAGCTCCTGTTCCTGTATTTCCATATTGATCTGTACATGAAATCTTCACCGTATAAATCCTTCCATTGCCATTACCTGCCCGCTCTGCCCGAAGCTTTATATGATGATCATTTAGTATTTCCCAATCAGGAGCTGTATCACCATCGCCTGTTCCGTTTTCAGGCTCATTACTTGTAACTGTTATTTGACAACTAATTGGCCCAGGACAATTATCAGTACTTGTATAGTTTACGTTCACATTTTTCATATTATGATTCGGTGGCCAAAGTATTTGTGGGGTAATTAGAAGATCATGAATAACAGGCGGCTCTACATCATTTACTGTTATTGTAAATGAGCAAGTGGCTGTGTTGCCTGCAGCATCAGTGGCTTTTGCATTAACTGTAGTAATTCCTACAGGGAAAAAGCTTCCGGATGCAGGCAAAATAGTAACCGTCACTCCTGTACAATTATCTGTAGCAGTAACTGTATAATTAACCACAGCTCCACACTGACCAGGATCATTTACCCGGGTAATATTTGCAGGACAAGTTATGACTGGCGCCTGTGCATCCACAACAGTCACTTTAAATGAACAAGAATCATAACCAGCGGAGTTAAGCGCTGTCGCAATTACAATAGAAGTCCCAAGAGGAAAAACATGAGGAGAGGTGATAGCTGTATTCCCAATTCTATAATAAAATACGGGAGCCGGTGTGCCAGCATGAGCAACTGCGCCAAAAGCTACAGAAGCTGAGCAAAGACCAGCATCAGTATTTACACTAGTATCTGCCGGGCAAATTATATCAGCAACTATAAAAGAAGCATTTTGTAAAAATATTTGTGCCCTTATCTCTCCAGCTGGAAATGCAGTGGTATGAATATTAAAATAAAAAAGACCCCGCTTCAGGCTGTCTTCCTGGCTGGCAGTTAATACTAGTGTATCAGTAAAACTTCCGCTTAGTACTCCTGTTGGAAAACCGCCAGGTCCTATAAGCACACCAGCTGCAATACCCGGAGGTGCTGTATGAAAATGGGCAGCAGTAACATTTGCAGAGAGCCCACTAAAGGTTATTGTGTAGATCAAACTATCGGTGGCATCATTGTAAGTACCTACAAAAGTTCCCGTGCCGGTAGAACCGTTTGCCGGTGTTTCCTGCAAACCACTAAAAGTTACACTGATCGGGAAAACTGTAGCGCTAACTGATAAATGAATAATGGTAAAAAATGAAATGGCGACAAGCTTGGCTGTAGGGCAAAATTTTTTCATACCGTAAATTTTTAAGTTTAGAATTCACGGTTTTTCATAAAGGATATAAAATAAAGAGGGATAAGGTAATAAGGAAGGACAAGGCTTAACGATGGAGTGGAGGGTGCGGATATATGCTACTATTCAGAGGATATAGTATTATTTAATTTATTTATCCTCGCAAAATTTAAAAGAGTGATATAATACTTTAATAACTACTTATTATTACCCGAAGTTTCTCAGTTTTAAAAAAGGCCTCATTTCAGACTTAATAGTTGCTTTGGAAAGCAATTTTTAAGCTCGGGGAACGTTAATTTGTTGTTATAACAATTTGTACGCCAAAATCCAATTCTCATGAAAAAACTTGTACTTATCCTATGCACTTCGCTGGTTTTTGCTTCAGCATTTGCACAGCGGGTCGATCTTGACCGCTTCAACTTTACAGCATCATTCCGCGACTTTCCCGATGAGCCTCTTCCCATTGAGTATAAAACGTATAATATCCGTATCGAAGCATCACCATCCTTAGGATTAGGCTATTCGATTTCAAATCTTGAGAACATGATCAGTATTGAAGGATTAAAAAAAGTCACAGGTACCGGGCATATCACCATCATTACCATACTTGATGACATCGTAATTGAAAAAACGGAGACGAAAGAAAGAGTGCAGGTAACCAAAGACAAAAACAATGTCGAGATAAGTAAATCATTCTTTTCAACCGAAATGACCTATTCATTTAGCGCAAGAGCTACGGTTTATGATTACAAAGGAACTACTGTTACCAGTAATTATATTTTATTTGACAGGGAAAATAAAAGAACCTATAAGACCCCTGAATTTTCAAACCCGGTTGATGCTGCCAATAATTTCAACAATAAAGCACTGGAGACAAAAGCTAACCTGGCCAAACAATTAGTAAACGGCGCTGTAAGTAACCTGAATAATTATTTAAACACAAACTATGGTTATGCTATTCAAAAGGTAAACGATATTTTTTGGGTATTAAATAATAAGAAGCACCCAGAGTACAGTGAACATCAAAAGGCCTGGAATAATTTTAAAAATGCCATTGTATTAATGAACCCGGATGAGCCGCTTGATAAAGTGAGGGAAAAATTGAAACCAGTTATCGCTTATTACGACAAAGTAAAAACCATTTATACCAGCTCAGATAAAGAAGCAAGAAAACTTCGGTACGCCAGCTATTACAATCTTGCTAAAATATATTTATACCTCGACGATCCTGCAGCAGCAATGCGTGAAGCAGATGCGCTTGCCATGAATGATTTTGATGAAAGTGATGGAAGAAGCCTGCGTGCAGTTGCCGAAAGCCTCGACGAACAATTAAGAAAGAATAATGCATCAACAAGACATTTCCCGGTAGTTATCTCCAGTTTTCAGCCGCCGGTGAAATAACCATTACAAGCTTCTATATATCAAACGTCCGCCATGAACAGGCGGACGTTCTTTTTAATATTACATTTATTGCCGAATAGACCCGATAGCTATTGGGTTCCATCAGTCTAATAGTGCCCTTCGGGACTTGCGTCCGCAAGTTTCAAATAGGCTGCGCTTATTTTCACTTGTGCTCTGGATAAACTGTCCTGCCACTAATCAGAAGTGAGTTTATCTCCACTTCAGTCGTTTAACCCTCTTGATATACTTGACGCTAAATTTTTTTGAAAATAAATGCGATGAGTTATCATGTATGGTATTCATTAGTTCGATCGCCTGGTCATAATCATTGTTCTTTAAATAAGCCAGTGCCAAATAATATTCGGCGGCATCTTTCAGCATCGAATTTTTTTCATCCTTCATATCTGCGATCACCACCTGGTATGAACTGATCGCCTTTGAAAGATCATTTGTTTCCAAATAAGACATGCCTGTAAAGAACACATCTCTTATGGATAACATGGAATTGAGATTAAGGTTTATTACTTCTGTATACTTTTCTTCTTTATAAGCCTTTTCGATCTCTGATTCGGTAGTATCTTCAGTGCTCATCCAATAGAACCCTGTATATTTTTCAGCAAAAAGTTTTCCCGCTGAAAGGCTATAAAAATTATATCCCTCTATACAAACAAAGATGAGTAACAGACTTGCGGCTACAGCTATACTGTAACGGACGATCCTTCTCGCCTTACCTATCTTTTTCACCGTTACTTCGCTGCCGTTATCCATCCTTTATTCTTTTATTTATACCCGAAGAAACTAAATTTGTAATCTTGAACTTAACAAATTATGAACTACTTTGAAATATTTGGGATCTCCATTCAGCTGAAAGTCGACAAAAACGAGTTACCAAAAAAATTTTTTGAGCTCAGCAGAAAATTTCATCCTGATTTCTATGCCAATTCTACTCCGTCAGAACAAAACAGGGCATTGGAAATAACGGCTAATCTGAATAAAGCATTCAAAACCTTTCAAAATCCTGATGAAACAATAAAATATGTTTTGCAGTTAAAAGGTCTGCTTGAAGAAGAAGAAAAGTATCAATTACCTCCTGACTTTTTGATGGAAGTGTTAGAAATAAACGAAAAATTAATGGATGCCGAAGATGATCCAGAATTAAAATTAAGTTTGCAATCAGCGATCAACAATTTGCAATCAGATATTTATGGGCCTGTTAAAGAAACTGTGGAGCATTACCAGGAAGGTGTTACTACCGAAAAAGAGCTGCTGCAGGTAAAAGAATATTATTACAAGAAAAAATATCTCTATCGCATTCAACAGCAATTAAACGGGATGTCGTAATATTGCAGCCCGAAAGTTGTTTGAGGGTTAAGGTTCGAAGTTTGAGGCTAATAACCTTAAACATCAAACCTCATGCTTTGAACAATCGGCCCGGGTGGCGGAATTGGTAGACGCAGCAGACTCAAAATCTGCCGTTCGCAAGGATGTGCTGGTTCGATTCCAGTCTCGGGCACAGAACTAGGTTAAGGCAATTCTTTTCAGGATTGCCTTTTTTGTTTTCCGATAAAATATTTTATTCAATGTTTTCAATTGGAGATACAATTTGTATCACCCACCAAGTATTTCCACTTTTATCACCGTCGCATTTTCATCCAACGCTTTTTCCGGGATATTAATAATAACTCCATCATCATTCTTTTCTATTTTCAACGAAACTCCATTCGCCAAAAGTTTTGCAGATACAATTTTATTTTTCAGGCCAGGAATTGAAAGCTTACCATCTTTTGGCCATTCAAATACTGAAAAATAAAGTAGCGTATTTTGTCCATTCTCTTTCTTAGTACAACGGCCCATGGGAATAAACCAAACGGACTAGCCTTTGTTCCGTAAATTGATTCACCATTTACTTTCAAAACGACTTCTTTTTTTAAACACCACTGAATATAGAAAAGCCACCGTCAACATTTACAACAGTACCAGTTACAAATTGTGAGGAATCGCTCAGTAACCAAATAAGAGCCCCTATCAACTCTTCGGGTTGACCAAAGCGATTGAAAGGTGTATTTTTAATTACAAGATTTCCTCGTTCGGTCATTGTTCCATTGCCATTTGTAAGTAATGTTCTGTTTTGTTCGGTAAGAAAAAATCCCGGTGCTATAGCATTCATACGGATCATATCACCATAACGTTTCCCTAATTCTACAGCAAACCATTTGGTATAACAATCGATGGCACTTTTCGCCATACTGTAGCCCAGCACTTTTGTAATTACCCGCTGCGAAGCCATGGAAGAAATATTGACAATGCTTCCCCTTCCCTGTTTTGCAATTGCTTCTCCAAAGATTTGGGTGGGCAAAATTGTTCCAAACAAATTCAGGTTCATTACTTGTTTCAGTGCTGTAACGTCCAGCTGAAAAATATCTTTATCCGGTGCAATTACAGCTTCCGGAATATTACCACCCGCCGCATTTACAAGACCATCAATTTTTCCAAATTCATTTAAGATCAATTCTTTTACCGCCACGAGTTGTTCCTCATGGGTTACATCGGCAATCAAAGCAATAGCCTTCCCTCCATTCCCAATAATATCTTTCACTCTTTGCTTTGCGATCTTTTCATTTCTCCCCAATACACCAACAGTGGCTCCTTCCTGTGCTAATGCATTAATAAAAGAATGCCCGAGTATCCCCGTAGCACCCGTAACTACGATCACTTTATCTTTTACTGAAAAAATATTTCCCATTTAATGATTAATAACGTAATTGAGTATCTCTTGAATCAGCATAAGCCTTACTGTAATCTATTTTTTTAACACTGCCCGCTACAAAAAAAATACCCTGAAATATATGTTGCACATAAACAGGATCGACATAATCTTTTTTATCATGGCCTAAAACAGTACACCATGTATGCCCTCCATCAAAATCGTGGGTCCATACAGCAGGATATAATTCAGAAAACATACCTGCATTTTTAAGTATAAGGTTTTTTTGTGCTGTATCCGATGTATTCAATGTAGTAATATCATGAGCCATTATTGCCTTGGGTCCAGGATACAGTTCTTTTGCAAAATAACATTCATCTTCTTTTTCCCAAACCTTAGGTAAGCCCTGAACAGAAGGGTGCGAAGGATCGATGACTCTCACTGAAAATTTTTGAAATTTTGGATGCCATGAAAAAGTTCCGCCCAGCATCATTTTAAACCATTTCCAGTTCCGTTCTGTTCCGGTTACAGAGTGGATGCCAACAAATCCTCCCCCTGCTTCCATATAGCGTCTGAAAGCCAACCGTTGTTCATCCGTATCAAACACATCGTTGTTAGTACTTGAGAATATAAGCAGGGTATATTGTTTAAGATTTTTTTCTGTCATTATAGAAGCATCAGCGGAAGTATCTACTTTAAATCCATATTGTTTACCTAATTTCTGAATACAAATTACAGCGCTGGGTATATTTTCATGCACATATCCTTTTCCATTTTTGGTATATACTAGTACACTTACTTTTTTCCAATCCACTTTGGTCTGTGCATTTAGATCTCCACTAATTGAAAAATGAAGCGGTATGAAAAATAAAATTATAAACCTTTTAAGTTCTTTCATATTAAAAATATTATGTGATCATTTGACACCGCTTTTAGTTGCATTCTGAATAGCGTGGGGTACATTGGAACTTAAATAAATGAATAATTATTGAGTTATCATTTCCACCTTTTTTATATTTTTTACAGAAACAAGCAGTTCTTTCTTTTTCTTCATAAAAACAAGCACACTGTCCCTTTGCTCTTTGATCACTCCCTCCACTATCACTTCATCAGACAAGCCGATTACTTTTAAATTTGTCTTATGCTCAATGAAATAAGTATAGGCAGACTTGTTATAAGTAGAAACGACTGCGTTGTTGATTGGGGTGGCTCCTTTTTTTGTAGTTATAATAATTACTCCAAATGCACCTTGCGCCCCGTATTCAGCTGTAGAGGCAGCATCTTTTAAAACACTGATCTCATCTACATCCTGAGGATTCATATTGCCAATATCTCCTGAGAATATGGAACCATCTACAACAAACAGCGGAGGTTTTTGATTGTTTAAACTGCTTGCTCCTCGTACTACAATAGTTCCACTGCTCCTGTCATTTGAAATTTTTACGTCAAGACCCGGCACGTCACGGAGCATTTCATAAATCGTTTTATAAGTTCCGGAAGTCACTTTATTAGATCCTACCTGGGCATGTGTATTTGCAGAGATTAAAAAAAATAAAGAACAGAAAAACCAATTGTTGATGAATTTATTTTTTTTCATATAACTTAATTTTTAAGGGGTCGTCTTTTATTATTTCTTGCTAACAACATAATTCGTTCCGTATGGGAAGCGTTGTGGCCTGGATAATAATTTATTTGCTTCAACATTGCCATTAAAAATTTCTTTTTTAGGATCCCAATACAATTTCTTTCCGATCTTCATAGCAGCATGCGCCACCAGGCAGGCACTGCATGAACGGTGTGCTACTTCTGCAGGACTAATAGTTGGTTTTTTGTTTTGAATACAATCCAGCCAGTTACCGTGCTGTTCTTTACTTTCATAAAGATGTATTTCATTTGGTCCAATTACAGAAGACAATATTTTAGGATCGCTTGCAGTAAACGCTTTGTTACTGCCGCCTGCAGTGGGATCTGTAGCTGTAACACTTACATTACCTCTTGAAACAAATATCCAACCACTACTGCCTTCAAATTTTATCCCGTTTGGATTCTTGCTGCTCAAATACATACTAACTCCGTTTGCATACTTTGCATGCACCTCGTAATCGCCATGTACATTCCATAAACCGGTTTTTGGAAATTCAGCATTGCCTTCTAATTCTATGGGCCCGGTCAATTCAGTATTCATACCCCAATGTGCAATATCAATATGATGCACTCCCCAACCAGTTATCATACCTGCACCAAATTGTTCGAGGCGTAACCACCCGCCTCTGCTATCAGGATCTGTTTGCGAATGAACACGGTCAAGTGTATAATATATATATGGAGTTGAACCCAGCCACATATCATAATTAAGATTTTCCGGAACGGGCATTTCTGCAGTATTACCTCCCGAAGGATCAGATGGCAATCCAATATGAACCGAATGTAGCTTTCCGATCCGACCATTTCTTACCAATTCACATGCTCTTTTAAATTGGGGCCAGGGATTAATTGAACGCTGCTGGCTGCCGAGCTGAAATACAACACCTGATCTTTGTACTGTATTACTCATCATTCGTCCTTCTTCAATAGTTAGTGAAGTAGGCTTCTGCAGATAAATATGTTTTCCAGCTAATGCAGCTTCCATAGCCGGTTGTGCATGCCAGTGATCGGGTGTGCTGATGATTACTGCATCAATATCTTTATTGGCAAGCAACTCATGGTAATCATCATAAGTTTTAATATCTACATAATTTTCTTTCCCTGTTTTTTTCGTGTACCATCCTTCTACTAATTTTTTACCGAGTTGTAACCTGTTGCGATCCAGGTCTGCGATTGCCATAATATGGGCCTGGTCGTATTTAAACGTTTCCACAAGATCATGTGTACGTGCAATACGGCCACACCCAATTTGCCCGATATTGATCTTATTGCTGGGCGCATTTTTACCAAAGACAGAGGATGGAACAATAGTAGGAAAACTGCTTAAAGCAATTGTCCCCGCTGATAGCTTAAGAGTATCTTTCAAAAATTTTCTCCGGCTATTAGATGGTTTCAAATGATCCATAGATTTTTTTTAAAAAAAAGGAAAGCATGCATTCAATAGCAATGAATACTTTAAATGCATGCTTTTCTACTAAGAAAGTTACTCGTCAGGAATTACATCAAGCGGAGGCACATTCAGGTCTGCACCTGTATATCCTTTGTTTTGATTGATACGTCCGTCTGAATTGGCATTAATAGAAGTTTGAGGAATCGGCCACAATACATGAAATTGACTGATCTTGAACATATCCTGGTGGATCGTAACAAAATTGGTCCTGTAGAAAATATTTTTCTCCAAAATTCTATCCACCATGAAATTGGAAGTAGAGAAATTGTCCAGTGTATAGGTTTTGCCATTATATGGTTTACCAGTTTTTGCAAACAGGTAAGCGATCCTGGTCAACTCTGTTTTGCGGCCCTCTTCGTAATATAATTCCCTGGCCCTTTCGTCTAATATAGTACCGATACTCATATTCGCCGCTGTATAAGGAGCACATTTGGCCCTCGTTCTTACAGCGTTCACATCAGCTGCTGCATTTGCCATATCTCCTTTCCAAACATAGGCTTCCGCACGGATCAGGTAAGTTTCTGCGAGGCGCATTACATACCAATCAGTATTCCCACCCCTCATTGGAGTATTTTCAACGTCCGGTATATAAAGTTTATAATGCGGCCATGGAAACCATTGACGTAAAGTATCGGAGCATAAAAGTGTTCCCGTTGAACTATACAACTGTAATCTTTGGCCATAGTATGGATCAACACCTTTTAGTGCCGGATTACTATATCTCAGGTTCTCCATATACATCCAGTTACCCGATGTTGAATCATGTCTCAGATCATTTACATCATCCCATATATCCTTATAGTGGTAAGAAGTTGAACGGCAACGACCGATGCCACGACCATACAATTGCATATTATCGATCTCAATATTAGCAAGAGGAGATATACCGGTACCGCCAAGTGGTGTCCTGATTCCCGCTATGGATATACCGGGAGCCGCATTGCGCATAGATTGAATACCACCAACAAATCTACCAACATTTCCAAAGGCATCAGTAACTAAGAATAAAACTTCAGTATTGGTGGCGGCAGCTTTGTTTGCCGGACGGTGCAGATCCCAGATAACATTTTTAGTGGCAATACCTGCATCCACGCCAAACCTGGCAGTCATTAATTTATAGGTACCAGTATTACTAATTACGGCGGTGGCAGCAGCAATGGCCTCATCAAACAGGCCCAATGCAAGATCTATTTTTGCCAATAAATGATAGACGGCTCCCCTGTTTACATCTCCTCTATCAGTTTTCCAGGGAACCCAGAGAACAGCGCTGTCAAGATCTTTTTTCATTCGCTGCAAGATCACTTCCCTTTTTACTGTAGCATAATTTGTTTTTACATCAGTTAATTCTTTTAAAGGACAAGGAATATCACCAAACTGATTAGTTAACCGGTAATAATTATAGGACCTGTAAAAATATGCTTTACCCTTAATGACGTTTTTAGTAGAATCATTAATAGCATCTGCTGCCGGAAGGCGGGAAATAATAGTATTTGCCAAACGAACACCGACCCATTCCTGTTCCCAATACCAACCTATTTTATTTGCATCTACGCTATTCAGATTTGCATCCGGTTTAATACATACGTCTAAATTTTGTGCAGGACCTGTTTTATCATCTGTTCCTTCAACAGCTACTTCCGAAAAGATGGTTTCAGAAATAATTGGTGCACCATCACCATACCATTCGTTTTTGAGAGTCCTGGCACAACCATTTAAGGCGGCATTGAATCCCACAACATCTACTAACGTATTTTCAGGCGAAAAGAAGGAAAGCGGTTTGGGCGTCAGCCAATCTTTCTTACAACTTTCCAAAACCACCATCCCAATAACGATGATGGCTGAGAGGCTGAGTGATTTATATAAATTTTTCATGCGTTTATTATTTAGCGGTTATCTTATAAGGTCAGGTTTAATCCAAAATTATAGGTCCTTGGAACGGGAGTAATGTTCTGAAGACCATCTGATCCATGATATTCAGGATCGAAGTAATCCCATTTTGAGAATACGGCCGCATTCACCACATTGGCATAAAATTTCAAGGAACCTATTTTCCATTTTTGTGTAATTTTTGCCGGAATGGTATATGCGAGACTAACATTACTTAACCGGACAAAAGAAGATTTTTTATAAACGTTCCAGGTAACACCGCCGCCCCTGGTAGAACCAAGTTTTCCATATTCATTAGTAGGATTGGTAGGAGTCCAGTAGGGTACTTCATAGAAGTTAACCCGGTCATAGAAAATGTTATTACTGTTGTTCCGGGCTCCATTAGTGGCTTCATTAAATGTACTCAGCTGGCCGGTCCTGGCGTATAGGGTAAAAGAGAAATCGAAATTTTTATAAATTTTAAATTCGTTTCTCATATTCCATGAATATTTAGGAGCAAGATCTCCTATAAATCTTTTATCCTCGATAGTATACTTGCCATCTCCATTTCCATCAACCAGGCGCATATCACCGGGTTGAAATCCATACTGAGTTGCTAAAGCCTTATCTGAAGTTTGCCAAACCCCCTGGATAGGATAATCGTAAACAACAGAAATGGATTTTCCAATATACCAGTTATTGTTTATATCATTTTTTTCTGAACGGCCAATTTCCTTTCCTGTTACAGGATCATAATCTGGAGTGGCTCCGTATAAATGCTTAATTTCATTTCGGTTCAACCAAAATCCAAAAACAGTATTCCATGAAAAATTGTTTCGTTGCATGTTTAGCGTATTCAGACCTATTTCAAATCCTTTGTTTCCCACTTCACCGAGGTTTGTCAATATACTGGCAGGAACATATCCGATAACAGGAGGTAATGAGCGATTAACCAACAGATCTTTTGTGGTCCGGTCATAGATATCAAATGAACCGCTTACTTTACCTCTAAAAATAGAAAAATCCAAACCAAGATTTAAGGAACTATTACTTTCCCATTTCAGATGTGTGTTTGCTAAGTTTGTTCCTGCCACATAAGAGGTATTATAGCGGGCTCCGCCAGAAGTTATAAACTCATAAGTACCAGCACCTAAATTTGACAAGGCAGCATAACGGCCAATTTGCCTGTTACCGTTTTCCCCATACGAAATTCTAAGTTTGGCATAATCCAGCCATTTTAACCCGTCCATAAACTTTTCATCACTAAATGCCCATGCCAATCCTAGTGAAGGGAAAGTAGCTCTTGGGTTTTCTTGTCCAAATGCCGAATAACCATCTCTGCGGAGAGTTGCGGTTAAAAAATAACGCTGGTTATAATTATAGGTAACCCTTCCCATCAGGGCATCACCTGTTTCATATTGGTCATCACTGACAATGACAGCAGGTAGGGTAGCGAATTGAATTCCATTATAACCTAAGTTGTCATTAGGCGCAAAATTCTCTGCCTGGATAGTAGTATTCCATGATTGGAATTTTTCGGCGTTAGCCAGGAATGTAGCTTCAATAGCATGTTTGCCAAATTTTTTATTCCAGCGCAGGATATTATCCCATTGCCAGGAGTAAACAGTTTGATTTCTCCTGTTTACAACACCTTTTCTCGCTGCTATATCTGGTTTCTTAGACGACAGATGCTGATATTCCCGTAGTACATCATACCGCGGAGAAAAGCTGATCTGGTATGAGAAGCCGAATGGCAAATTTCCTTTTGCATATATGCTGGCAAAAAAATCATCATATTTATACAAACGCTTTGTATACGCCTGGTCTAAAAATGGATGTGTATTGGAACCCGGGTCATCATTGGGGCTTTGCCTGATGGTTATGCCGTCAGCTGCATAGAAGGAACCCCATGGTGTAGTTGCAGCAATATCCCCAAATCGAACTGGCACAGTACTTTCATCTCTATTAGAATATTGAAAGTTCAAACCCACCGAAAAATATTCAGCAGCTTTCGCTTCTAAATTAACACGGGTGCGGAAAATTTTATACTCATCACCAACTGTTAACCCCTCATTGGTTAAATAGCCCAATGAAAGATAATAGTTATAATCTTCTTTTCTCTGTGCAATACTTATAGTATGATCATGTTGTATCGCATTGTCATTATAGATCAGGTCTTCCCAGTCAAGAGACTGTCCTGCTTTGTAATTGGACAATTCAATTGGTTTAAACAAGTTGCGTTGAAACCATACATCAGTAGGATTGAGGCCTGTGGATCCATCCAATGCTAACCACTGGGCCACTGTAAAACTTGCTGGCAATTTGGTAGGGTCCGTATAAATATACTTGATACCCGGTTTAGTAGTTGAATCAAAACTGGCTTTGGCCCACATAGCGTCTGAACGGAATTGTAAGAATTCAGTTGCATTTAATAAATGAGGTTGATTTACCAGTTTATTCATGCCAAAATTACTGTTGAATGTAATTATCGGTTTACCTATTTTTCCTTTCTTAGTTGAGATCAGCACAACGCCGTTGGCAGATCTTGCTCCGAATACAGCAGCCGAACTAGCATCTTTTAAGATGTCAACAGTGGCAATATCATTGGGATTTATATCCGCAAGTGTTCCCGGATAAATTACACCGTCCAACACTATCAAAGGTTGGGAGTTGGCTGTTAAGGTGCCCTTCCCCCTGATCTGCAGGCTTCCACCCTGACCTTTGGTGCTGGGATCAAAACCAACATCTAATCCGGGAGCATTACCTCGTAACAGGTCCTGTACTGATTTTGGGTTTTCGTTCTCAAATTGGGAGGCTTTTACCTGTACGATGGATCCTGTCAGATCTTTTTTCTTGGAAGTGCCATACCCGGTCACGACTACTTCATTCAAAGAAGCCACAATTTCAGTCAGTGCAATGTCAATAGTCGTTTTTCCTTTTACCGAAATTTCCTGGGAAGCATAACCTGTATAGCTAAATACCAGAACCCCGTTTTCAGGAACATCCGCAAACTGAAACGTGCCATCTGAATTAGTGGTAGTTCCCTTGGTTGTTCCTTTTAATACAACACTCACACCCGGGAGCGGGTTATTCTTACCGTCAGTGACTTTTCCTGAAACAGTAAGAAATGGAGATCTTGCATTAAGTAACAGCGGGAAGCAAATTGAAACAAAAAGAAAGCAGCCAATTTGCCTAAGGATATTGCCACGTATGGCAATAGGTAGTAGTTGTAGTGTTTTAAACATATCGCAAGCTTTGGTTTTACAAAATGATTTGGTATCACATTGTCCGTTTATTAAAAAGTTTTCTATAGAAAAAACTTGTTTAATAATCAGAACGCTGATAGCCCATTAAATAAAAAGGAATATACATAGGGTATAGAACTCACAATCAATACACTTCTATAACTTTATTTCTGCATTTTTTTCCAAATTATCAGTGATCGCTCACTTCGTGTCTACAGATAAATAAAAGAACATGCTGTCATGCTGATTTACATGTAACTGAAATAACCTGATTTTCAATGAAAATCGATGCTTTACGTTGACGATCATTCTGGATGAAAAATAAACCGTGGAGAATAGAAAAATCCAGAAACCAAAAAGCAGTTTTTGTTTCATAAGCAAGCCAGTTAATTTTCTCGTGCAGAACAATTTTCGAATCTTAGATACCGAAAATTGGTTCCTTCTAAAAGCAAATCTCACTTAAATGTATTAAAATTTGAGTATTCTTATTGCACATTTCAGGTCTACAATGAAAGAAAGGTGCACTACAACGATTGAAATTGATCAGAATCCTGATTTTTTATTAATTTGTAAAGGTCATTCTGAAAGAACTGCTTCATGAAAAAAGGTGTTACCATCAAGGACATTGCCCTGAAACTGAATATGTCTGTCTCTACTGTATCAAAAGCACTTAACAACGATCTATCGATAAGTACTCCCACAAAAGAAAGAGTTAAACAACTTGCAAATACCTGGAATTATATTCCGAATGAAGCAGCACGTCACTTTAAACTTAGTAAAACGTTTACACTCGGTCTCATTATTCCAAATATGCTGGATCAATTCTTTGTATTAGCAATAAATGGTGCAGAAAAAATAGCTGCACTGGAAAAATATAATGTGATCATTTCTCAATCGCATGAAGACCCTGCCAATGAAGAGAGAATTGTTGACCTGATGAAACGAAACAGGGTGGACGGATTAATTGTTGTTATCACAAAAAAGACACAGGACATGTTAGCATTTCAAAAGTTAAAAAATATCGGCATCCCTGTTGTTTTCTTTGCCCGTCCCCCGAAAGATGATTCCTTTGATTATGTAACAGCAGATAATGAAGGTGGTGCCTTTAAAGCAACTGAATATTTAATTAAAAAGGGACATAAACGTGTTGGTCATCTTATGGGTCCAGAGTCAATGGCTATCAGTCAGAAAAGATTACAGGGTTATAAAACAGCTTTAGAAAAGAATAAAATCGCATTTGATCCCGACCTGGTAAAGGTTGTAGATCTAACAGAAGAATCAACCTTTTTTGCCATGAGCCAGTTTATGAAAATGAAATCTTTTCCAACTGGGATTTTTACCTTCAAAAATTATATCAGTCTTGATGCAATCGAATATCTTAAAAAGAATTTTCCGGGAAAAGTGAATAAAGTGGATTTTTCCGGATTCGGCAACCTGCCTCTCTTTCGGTATCTCGATCACAAGCCGGTTGCATCTATCGAAGAAAGTTCTTATGAAATGGGGGAAGAGGCAGCACGGTTATTGTTTCGACTCATCAAAGAAGAAGAAGAAGATTTTTTGACTACCCGTTCAGCACAACATATCCAAATTCATTGCAAACTTGTAGTTCATAAATAGAATATACTGCCGTTTAAAAGTCACCAGTTTAATGTAACAATCCTAATGAAAAAAAAAGATATAACAATATATGATATTGCCCAACATTTATCTCTTTCATCTGCCACGGTAAGCCGTGCTTTACAGGATCACCCATCCATTAAAAAACAAACAAAACAGAAAGTATTAAATAAGGCAAAAGAACTTGGATACCGATACAATCATTTTGCCGGAAGCCTGCGAAAACAGCAAACGAATACAATCGGATTCCTTGTTCATGAACTAAACAGCAGTTTTATTACTTCGGTATTGTCAGGCATCGAAAAAATTACTACCGCAGCAGGTTACAATCTTCTTATTGCACACTCATCAGAGAGTTTTGAAAAAGAGATTGCAAATGCAGAAAATTTTTTTAACCAACGTGTAGATGGCCTGATAGCTTCCCTTACTTTCGAAACAGAAAATCTTGATCATTTTCAGCCTTTTAATAAAAAAGGGATACCGCTTGTGTTTTTTGACAGGGTTGAAGAGAGTAATGATTATAATACTTCTGTAGTTATTGATAATTATAAATGCGGATACCAGGCTACACAACATCTCATTGAACAGGGTTGCAAAAGAATCGTAATTGCAACTTCAAGTCTCAAACGAAATGTTTACCGGGAACGTCACAGAGGATATAAAGAGGCTTTGCATGATAATGGGCTACCATATAATGAAAAGCTGGTGATCATAAATAACCTTAGCGAAAAAGCGGCTACCGAAAATGCCAGGCGGATACTAAAGATGAATCCTCTTCCAGATGCAGTTTTTATTACACATGATTTTTCAGCAGCAATATGTATGCAAGTTTTAAATGATCATGGTATAAATATACCTGCAGATATTGCCATAGTTGGTTTCAATAATGATGATATCAGTAAACTGGTGCAACCCCGTCTTACTACAATTAATTACCCGGGAAAAGACCTGGGAGAGATTGCAGCCCGTAACCTGATCGATCAGCTTAATAATAGAAACACTGCGCAGTTAGCAAACAGGATTATTATCCGATCCGACCTTATCATCCGCCAATCCTCTTTAAAAAAGATTACTTGAATGTGTCGATCTGGGATTAAAAGGCACAAAACCGGTATTTGAATTCACTACCCTCCTAATTATTCAATGCCCGGTATTTTTTAGGCGACATGCCTATAACCGTTCTGAAGCGTTTTGAAAAATAGTACGGATCGTCAAATCCCATACTGAATGCAATATCCTTTACTGAACGAGTAGTGAAGTTTAGTTGCTGACAAGCTTTTTGCATTTTCATTTGTACAAAATAATCGATCGGCGCATAGCCCGTCTTTTGTTTAAAAAGATTAGAGAACCTGGATACAGAATAATTATACTGACTGCTAAGATCTCCTAAGGAGATATTATCATTTATATGTTCCTGCATAAAAAGAATGGCGCTATCTACACAATCTATTTTATCATTAGCTGCCGGTTCATAGTGTCGTGAATTATAAATAAAGAGAGTCAGGAACTCAGAAAGACACATGTTTGCAAATAAAAGATTATCGATACTATAACCCAGCTCAAGTGTCTTGTAAATTTTGGCAAAAAGAGAAACAATATCCCCGTTATTTTTTACATGATGTGGTTTGAAATGATTTTGCACAGCCTGCATCTTATTTAACTCCGGCAATGAATCACCACCGAAATGTATCCAGTAAATACTCCATGGATGATCAAGATCGCTGCCATAAGTATGTTCTGTGTTTTGAGGTAATATAAAAAATTCATTGGGCCCTACTTCATGTCGTTGCGAACCTATTTTAAACCAGCCATGTCCATCAACACAGTAAAAAAGAAAATTTTCAGGCAAGCCCTTTTTCCGGTAAGTGTAATGATCCTTTGCTTTCGGATAATATCCAATTGAACAAATATGAAGATGTTTAAGAAGCGAATTGCTCTGTACCCTGGATTTAAGTATCTTTTTAGGGATCTCGATCCGCTGTCGTCCCAACCCATACCAAACATTTTTATAGGAGCCTTCTTTATGATCTTTATCTCTTATCATATATTGCAAACAATACTGGCAGGTAAATTACAGAAAAGTTTTAAACTTAGACAACCGACAGTGCAAGATGGTAAAGATCCCTGATGAATTATTTTTATTCCTTTAAACTATTCGATTATGAAACGATTTACTTTCCTATTTTTTCTTTTAGC
>Ga0184625_10000049_pt1 | contig 28218 bp, 22 predicted proteins | sample PLM3_30_b1_FD_133151 | JGI IMG/M metagenome (GOLD analysis project Ga0184625, IMG submission 133151) | Groundwater sediment microbial communities from an aquifer in East River, Colorado, USA - PLM3_30_b1 | ecosystem: Environmental > Terrestrial > Soil > Riparian zone | place: USA: East River... | reverse complement strand
GAAACCGATGCCGGCCGGCAGCGAGATGTTTCACCCGGCGGACTTCATCCATTACGAAGGCAATCAGGACGGCGGCGAAACCATCGTGCAGATCAAGGGCTACGGGCCGGTGACGACTGCGCAGGTGGAGGAAGACGAGAAGGGCAATCCGGTCAATCGCGGCGGCGAAGGCGCGGGCTACGCGGCGACGCCCCCTCCCGCAAAGTAATACAGCACATCAAATCGGCAGTGATCAGAATCGGTAGTGTCCGGCTTCCGCCGGACGCTACCGTCGAATCTCTCGCAGAAGAATATCCTTCACGCCATTCACGATGCGGGCGGCGGAAGCCGCGTCACTTTAATCACCTGATTGAAGAGGTACTCGACGTCGATCCGGTCGCCGGCTTCGAGCGTCTGCGCGGCGATCGCTTCCGGCCCGACACGAGCCGCGTTCAGCTGCTCTGTGGGGTCGTCGATGTGTATGAAGACGATCTCCCAGGACGCCTGACCGTGAATGCTGATGGGTTGGATGCGCCTGAGGATGGCCTGCCGGCTGCCCTTGAGCATGCCTGATTCTACGCGATGCTATGATGCCCGCATGAAGGCTTCTGACACCATTCTGTTCAGCGGCGGCGCCCCCGGGGCCGAGGCCGAGTTTGGCGCGTGCGCCGAGCGCCACGGCGTCGAGGAAGTGAACTTCACCTTCGACGGCCACAAGATTGTCCGTCATCGCGGCGTCCGGGTGCTCAACCACGAAGAGCTGCAGAACGGCGATATCAGCCTCGAGTACGTCAGCCGCCTGATGGGTCGCCGGTACACCGACGCGCCCACGATTCGAAAGGTGCTGCAGACGATGTGGTACCAGGTGAATAGCGGTCAGGAGATTTGGGTCATCGGCACCATCCTCGAGGACAAGACCGTGCGCGGCGGCACGGGATGGGGCGCGGAGTTCGCGAAGCTGTGTAACAAGAAGCTCCACGTGTTCGACCAGGAGCGCAAAGGCTGGTTCTGGTGGAACGGCGAGGACTGGCAGGCGCCCGACAGCAAGGACGGCCCCCGTATCATGCATGCCCACTTCACAGGCACGGGCACCCGGCAGCTCCAGGAGCCCGCGAAAAAAGCCATCGAAGACCTGTTCACCCGGTCGTTTCTGTAATAGAACGCTACAATTCCGCACCCCGCCAGCCGCGGCACACAGGTACGAAAACTGCTTGTGTGACGAGTATATGACGAAGCCGATTTACGTCTACGCAGTCACGATGTGCCTCCTTGCGGCCTGCTCGTCGTCGTCTGCGCACCAGGCGAATCGCGCTGATACGCAGCAGATGCCGAAAGGCAGCAACGTCAATCCGGACGCCGGCGTTGTTGCCGATTTCAAGAAGCGCGTTGACGAGTACGTGAAATTGCGCCAGAAGGCTGAGGCCGCTGCTCCTGCCGACCTTCAGGAAAAGTCGAAGCCCGCCGAGATCAACGCGGCAGAAAAGAACATGGCCCAGAAGGTCCGCGAGGCGCGCCCTGCCGCAAAGCCCGGCGACATCTTTACACCGGCGACGCAGGCGATGTTTCGACGGTTACTCAAGCCGCCGCTGACCAAGGGGATAGAGGGTGCCGACAACAAAAAGATCATGAAGGATGACGCACCCGCCGCCAACGAAGTACCGTTCAAGGTGAATGCGGAGTACCCGAAAGAGGCGCCGCTCTCCACCGTGCCGCCGGACGTGCTGATGTCGCTCCCGCCCCTGCCGGAAGACGTGCAGTACCGGTTCGCGGGCAAGCACCTTCTGTTGTTCGATGTGAAGGCGAATATCATCGTCGACTTCATGTTGAATGCGATTCCGTAGTCATCGAGGATTATCCATGCGCACTTTACAGCTCCGGCTCACCGTCCTCGCCCTCGCCTCGACGCTCGCCATCGGTGTTGCGGCGCAGGAACTCACAGTGCCCAACAAACCGAAGGACACGCTGAAGTTTGCGGTCATCGGGGACAGCGGCACGGGCGACTCGAATCAGTACCGGCTTGCCAAGGTCTTCACCGATCTCTACGGGCGTTTTCCCTACGAGTTCGTGCTGATGATGGGCGACAACATGTACGGCGGCGAGAGCACGCGCGATTTTCAGAAGAAGTTCGAAACTCCGTACAATCCCGGGGTCGACAAAAACATCAAGTGCTACGCCTCGCTGGGCAACCACGACAGCCCAAACCAGCGAATGTACAAACTGTTCAACATGAATGGGGAGCAGTACTACACGTTCAGGCCCAAGCCGGGGGTCCGGTTCTTCGCGCTCGATAGCAATTACATGGATCGCACGCAACTGCAGTGGCTCGAGAAGGAACTGGCCGCCAGCGGATCGGATTGGAAGATCATGTTTTTCCACCATCCGATTTACTCGTCTGGCGGCACCCACGGCTCCGATACTTCGCTACGTGATCAGCTCGAGCCGCTGTTCCTGAAATATGGCGTCGACGTAGTGCTTGCAGGCCACGAGCACTTCTACGAACGGCTGAAGCCGCAGAAAGGCATCCACTACTTCATCTCGGGCGGTGCTGGCAAAGTGCGGAAGGGCGACGTCGGCGGACAGTTCACTGAAAAGTCATTCGACAGCGGCTACCATTTCATGATCTTCGAAATCGAAGGCGACAAGATGCACTTTCAGGCTATCTCCGACCAGGCGAAGACCGTGGATTCGGGCATCATCGAGCGACGCCGGGTCGACGACAAGGCCGCACCGTCGGTGCCGGCCGCTCCGTCGGCCAAGCCGGTGCCGCCACAGGACAAACCAACTACGTCGACGGCGAAGCCGGCCGCTCCCAGCGCCGGCGCTCCGTCGACCGGCGCACCCGCAACCGCGAAACCAACAGCGAAGCCCTAGGACGTTCGCTAGTTGACGATCTGACGGATCGCGGCGAGGAGCTCTGAAGACGAGGACGCCATCGAGTCGTAGTAGCCCACGAACCTGGTGGTTTCCTCCGCTTTGTAGCGTCTGAGATTGTCGGCCCAGCGAAAGCCGATCACCTGGAATCGCAGTTCGGCGTCGATTTGAAACGGACCATCCGCACCATTGACATTGACCGCGTACCGAACGCGGTCGCCGCTGTCCCCGAAATCCTGGTCCTGAGCCGCGTCGCCGATGACGGCAATCCAGGGATCCGCTTTTGACTTATCAAATCCTCTCGGCACCAGCCGGTTGTCTTTCAAGTACCTGACGCCGGTGAGCAGCCCTGTTGTCGGGGCGCCGGCCGCATCACCCATCACCGACTCGTATATCTGCACCTCTCCGGACTCACGGATTTCGGTGCGATGAGGTTCGACGCGAAGGGCATCTGCGTCGTTGTCATTGCCGGCGATTGCGCCGTTTGGCGCAATCGCTCCCGATTCGAACACGACGCGGCCGTTGCGATCGCGCACGGTGACGTGCAGCCACGCGCGGCGCGATGGGTATCCCGTCGGCAGTTTGTGACCGGTGAGATTGCGTACGCGAACATCGGCAATCACCTGGCCACCCACGCGCTCGGCGCGATCGATCGACAGCTCAGCCGTCGATTTCTGAAGATTGTCGATCGTGGCTTTCAGTGACGCTTCCAGATCGGCGGCCGGGGCCACGACGCCCAGATCGGCCCGATAGCGATTGAGCATGCGCTGCATGAAGAAATTGCCGCCGACGAACGTGTGCCGCGCAAGACCCTTCCTGGGCGCGCCGAGGACCGAGGCAATGGGTGTGTCTTCCTCAACGACCGGCATATGACAGGACTGGCAGCTGCGCTGCTCGGCCGCGAACGCGCTGTGCTGCCACTCTTGAAACGGCACCTGCTCCGGCAGCTCGCTCGTGACCTGACCGTCCGGCCCGAGCGCCCTGGTGATGAGCGTGTGGCACGTCGCGCAGACTTCGGACTGGCGTATGTGCGTGGCTTCCGTCGGCTGGAAACCCGTCGCCGACCGCATGATGGTCGTCATCCCGCGCTCTATCTTGAAAGGGCCGAACACCGGCCGTTCCTTGCGCGACCCGCCGGCGCCCGCGCCGGGATCGGCAGTGGAAATAACGTAGCCTCCGGTGAAGCTGGCTGCCGTGCCGAGATTCTGATCGGTGATCTGGTGGCACAGGGAGCAGGCGACGCCGTCGTGCGCGAGCCGATCGGCGCGATCGCTCTTGCGAATAACCGGCAGATGCTCGAACACGCTGCCCTGCGAACCGTTGATGCGCGCCTCGGTTCGTGACATCGGCATGTGGCACGCCGCGCAGGTGTCCTGAATCGCTTGCGCCGCGGCGGGGTGATCGGTCACTTCCCTTCGCACACCGGCCTGCCAGTAGGGGTCGCGCGACGAGTTGGCCATCATCGACGCGCGCCAGTTCGCGCCAATCGACACATCTTCTCCTGAAGGGGCGCGCAAGCTGTTATGGCACGCCATGCAACGATCCGACGTCTCGAATATCTCCGAGTGCGGATCGTGCTGGCCATGCATCGCGGCGATCGAAACCACCGCTGCCACGGCGATGAGACCAAGAAAGCGCGTTACCATCCCGAGAAAAGTCCCCCGTCGAACCAGTCCCACAGCAGATAGACGAGAACGCTCGACCCGCGCTCGCTTCGCTGCGAGAGCGGCGTGCGGACGCCGACGCTGACCAGCACGTGCTGGCGCGTGCTGAGGCTCACCTGCAGCTGTGGAAGCGCATCCCACTCTGCCGCCTGCCCGTCTTCAAGCTCCCGGGCGCCGAGAATCTCGAGCATCGGCGACCAGGCGCGCCCCCAGCGATGGGCCATGAAGCTCTTGCCGATCGCGACCCGCCAGAACGCTTCCTTTGCCGCCTGCTCTCCGTCGGCCGGAACCTCGATGCCGGTGTGCGCGTGGAGGAATCCATCACGCGGCAGAACCTGGCTGACCGTGCCGAACGCCTCGAACATCGCGACGCCTGTGCCGAGCCCTTTCGACTCGCTTCCGGTGGGGAGCGAGACCTCCCCTCCCAGCGACAGAATCGATCCGTGCGACATGCTGTCGAACAGCACGTGTTTATACGCGGCGCCGATATCCCCCACGCCCATTTGCCACGTGCCGGGCGCAGACTCCTGCAGGTCGAACGGCACGAACACTTCATATTGACCACGCCGGCCGACGCGGTGTTCGTAGAGAAACTGGTTGCCGACCGATCCGTCGGCCATGGTGGTGGTGAGCACCGCCTCGTTTTCCGGGAATGCCTTTTCGGTGACGAACGCTCTGGGAAGGTTGAGATCGCCGACCGGCCATCCCCGCTGCACACAGAACGTGCGGACGTGCTCGATTACCCGCACGATCTCCGCCTCGGTCAGCTCGTCACCGAACGCCGGCATGATTCGGTTGAATGCGCGCGCCGGACCGCCCTGATGGACGATCGACAGCCAGTCGAGAGTGGCTTCCGGGGTCGTCAGGCTGCAGTCGGTGAAATCCGGAGGATCGATGTCGAAGCCACGAATCGCGACCGGCTGGCCACGCCCGTCGTTGCCATGACAGGCCGAACACGCAGCCTGATAAAGCTGCTGGCCGCTCCAGCCCGATCTGTCGACCGATTGCGCGTCGAGGCGGACGGCGAACACGACCAACGACAGGATGAGAGACGCGACGCGCATCGTATTTTTTGCGACGGTACCATGACGACTCGCAAAGCCGGAAACCTGAGAATTGATCTCAAATCTCCGACGCGCACACAGCACGCAGCAAAGCGCGCAAGGTACATCCTTGTTGCCGCTTTTCTTAAACGTACAAGCGTGTAGGATTTGGCGGCGAATCCGGCAAGGAGGGCATCGCAAGGACGGTCGCTTCCGCCCCTGAAAACCGACAAACTTGTGTGGATTTCAGGCGAGTACAACACTCTCGTGCGGCTGGAGCGGTGAGGAGGGACATCCTTTGAACCGGCCATTCAACTCGCTTTTCGAACAAAAATGGCGATTTTGTCGCGCCGCGACCATCTGTCGCGATTGGCGTCGATCTTGATTACACTCCCGGCAACACGTTCTTTTTGACTCCCCTACTTCTCAAAGGTGTGTGATGAATCAAGCAGATACGGCGTGGATGCTGGTCTCGACCGCATTGGTCCTCCTCATGACTCCGGCCCTCGCGTTTTTCTACGGCGGCCTCGTCCGTTCGAAAAACGCGCTCAACACGATGATGATGAGCTTTATCTCGCTCGGATTCGTCGGCGTTCTCTGGGGCGTCATCGGCTATTCGCTGGCGTTCTCGGCCGGCAATAACTACCTCGGCGACCTCTCGCGGCTGTTCCTGCGCGGCGTCGGCCTCGAGGCCCAGGGCACCATCCCGCACTACCTGTTCATGGCATATCAGGGCACGTTCTGCATCATCACGGCGGCCCTCATCTCGGGCGCGATCGTCGAGCGCATGCGCTTCTCGGCCTACCTCATCTTCATTGTCCTGTGGGCCCTGCTGGTGTACTCACCGGTCGCGCACTGGGTATGGGGCGGCGGTTGGCTCGCCGACATGGGCGCGCTCGATTTCGCGGGCGGAACCGTCGTCCACGTGAACGCCGGCGTTGCTGCGCTCGTCGCCGCTCTCGTGGTGGGCAAACGCAACGACTATCCGAGCTCGTCGCTGCTCCCACACAATGTGCCGTTCACGCTGCTCGGCGCCGGGCTGTTGTGGTTCGGCTGGTTCGGGTTCAACGCAGGCAGCGCGCTCGCGGCCAGCCCGATTGCCGCGCTGGCGTTCGTCACGACGTTCCTCGCGCCGATGGGCACACTCGTCGTCTGGACGATGCTCGACTACGCCCGTCAGGGCAAGCCGACCGCGGTTGGCGCCGCAACCGCCATTGTGGTCGGGCTCGTCGCCATCACGCCGGCCGCCGGGTTCGTCGGCCCGATGAGTGCGCTCGCGCTTGGCGCCCTCGCGGCGTTTCCCAGCTACTTCGGGCTGGTCTGGCGTGCGAAGACGTCCCTGGACGACTCGCTCGACGTCGTGGCCGCACACGGAGTTGGAGGCACTGTCGGCGCACTCCTCACTGGTGTATTCGCGCAGAAGGCGCTGAATGGTGTCGCGGACGGCGCGCTGTTCGGCAATCCGGCGCAGATCGGCATCCAGGCGACAGCCGTCGCCGTGACCATCGTCTACAGCGGCGTGGTGAGCTTCCTGCTGCTGAAGCTCATCGGGATGGTGGTGCCGCTCCGCGCGTCCGACGACGACGAGGCGATCGGCCTCGACATCAGCAACCATGGCGAGGAGGCGTACGTGCACGGCGAAGCGAGCAGCCAGATGCACGCCGTCCCGACGATCAAGACGGCGACCCCGGCACTGCGATCGGAGCTCGCATGAAACTCATCAAGGCGATCATTCGCCCCAACAAAGTCGACGATCTGAAAGAGGCCTTCGCCAAGATTCAAATCGCGGGCATGACGGTGACGGAGGTGCGGGGGCACGGCCGGCAGAAGGGGCACACGGCGGTTTACCGCGGCAGGGAGTACGAGGTGACGTTGCTGCCGAAGATGCAGGTCGAAACCGTCGTACCCGACGAGCTCGTGGAGCCGGCTCTTCAGGCGATTCGCGATGCGGCGCGCACTGGAGAAATCGGCGACGGCCGCGTGTTCATCTGCCCGGTTGAGCAGTCTTACAACATACGGACGGGAGAGAGAGACATCGCGTAAGGGTGTAACGAAGAACGAAGGGCGAAAAACGAAAAGAGACCGCTGCTCTCTTCGTTTTTCGTTTTTCGTTTATTCGTTTTTCGTTAAGACTTTCCGCACGCACCCCAGGCCCATAGCGCAACCGACCACTGCTGTTTCAGGTTGCGATGGATGACGGTGCGTGCGGTGTCGGGACGCCCGCGGCGCTTCAGGGACAGGCATAGCCTGAAGTTGTCCCCCTTCGACGCTTGACGTTCGGCCGAAAGCACGCTGAGGAGCGTCACGGCGTTTTCGCTGCGGTTCTTCTTTCGCTGATCGCCGAGAGCGAAGTTGAGCGCGGTCTTGATGTCCCGGTCGTCGATGGCCACGGCGCGGTACTCGTTGGTGCGCACCGATGCCGGCCCCGGGGACGACTGCCCGGAGGTCTCAAAAAGCACGGTCGCAGCGGCGAGAAACACGATGCCGCCCACAATCCATCGGCCGGTGCGAAGGGTACTGGCCTGCATCAGGGGTAGCGATCATACCACCCGGCCCAGGCGCGCCAGAACACCCCGCGCCTATCGCCAGGCGACTTCGGCGGTGTAGTCCTTTCCTTTCACATCTTTGCCTTTGATTTCAACCGATCGGGGCTTGACGACCCGCAGGCTGAACGGCGTTCCGTCGCGGCCGAGGAACTCCCCGAGCATCACATTGTGGGACTCGGAGCTCTCCAGCCGCCCGACGTACTTGTTGTAGATGGTCTGTCGCCCAATCGGCACGATCGAGACCGTGACGTCGCTCAGCGGCGCGCCCGAGTCGTTCCGGATCGTGACATACATCTGCGACGTGAGGATCTTTACCGGAGCGTTCGCGTCCTGCGCCGCGCCCTGATCGGAGCAGCCGAGGGTGAACAGGGCGAGCGCGACGAAAAAGCAGAAGCGCATGCCGTCCTCCTTGATGGAATTGCGGGAATGTGCAGGACTGTAACGCCGCCGCTTTTTCCAGTCAAGGTTTCCGTTCCGGGTGCTATACTTTTCCCGTTTCGCGGCCAGGTTCTCCCTCGCGGCCGCCAACCCTACTCAACTGAACGGACAGGAGCACTGATGCGGTTTCACATCAGGCCGGGTAAGGTTTCGTGTGCGGGCATCGTCGTCATATTCCTGGTGCTGCCGAACAGCATCTGGAAGGGGCCGGACGCGAAGGTTGCGCCGGTGTCGAAGGTCAAGGTCGAGACCACCCACGCGAAGAAGACGGCGCGCGAGTCACACCGGCCGCGCTTGAAATTCCGGGAAGTGCCGCGCTGAGCACTCGGGACACAACGCGTGGCTCAACTGCAGCTCCGGTGTGTCTGACAAATACGCTTCGACCGATTTCCATTCCGGCGCCGTCTCTCCGACCCTGACGCGCCGGCAGTCCGGGCAAATCGGCAACATGTCGCTCAGGGTTCTGATGCGCGCGTTCGCCGTCCTCAGCTCCGCGACGAGCCGCCGCTGTTCATCATTGCTGCGATTCCACTGAAGCGCGATCCAGCTCGTCAGCAACGCGACCGCCGCAAACACCACCAGCCGGAAGATATCGCTGGGATCGATCGCGAGCGAGAATTGCGGCGTCATGAAGAGATACGCGGTCGCGAACGCGGCCAGCAGCGTCGAGAGCATCCCCGCGGCGATGCCGCCATATAACGCGGAAATCATCACCGCGAGAAAAAACAGCGGCGACGCCGACGGCTGGATGACAGGCCACAAGACCCAAGTGATCAGCGTCGCGATTCCGCATGCGCCGATCGGCAGCACGAGGACGCGAAACCAGACCGGCAGCTTTGACATCAGTCGAGCGGCCGCACGACGACATAGCCGTCGATGTACGAGTACGGCGTGATACCCGAAATCTTGTTGAGCCCCTCGGTCAGCCGTATCGTCGCGCCCCACGGATCCGTGACGGTCGCCGACATGAGACCCAGCTCAGGATCCCGTCCGTACGGCACGTCGAACGTGACGCCGGCCGCCGCGATCTTGTCGACGTAGGCTTTCAGATTCGCCACATCGAACCCGATGCTGTCCATCAGCCGCCCCTTCATCGGCACGCCAGGGACTTTCTGCGAGCCGAGCGGCGCCAGCGTGAGGTTCATGCCCGGCACGTCTCCGGACTCGTATGGTCCCCGCATCGTCGGCTTGAGAAACAGTTTCTGCACGTACCACTTTTTGACATCGACCGGCTGTTCGAGCCAGTAATGCAGGTGATGGCTGACGACCGGCGCGGGAATCCGCGAATCTTCGACGAGCTCCATGCGGAAGGTGTCCGGGCCGGTGACGTATGTTTGCGGCGTGTTCTCGCGTCCGACACGAGGCGGATCGTATTTGAGTCCCGCCTTGTCGAAACGCGCCGTAAAGTCGGCCAGCTTGTTCAGCTTCAAGCCCATGTGATTGATCGTCGTCCCCTCGCTCGGTCCGGTTCGCGGCTGCAGGCGAAACAGAATCACCACGCCAGGAATGGTGACGCCTTCGAGCTTGCCGACCGTGACCGGCTTGGCATCGAACTGCTTCGTCCAGAACTCGCGGTGTGCGGCGACGTCGCTGACATTCAGCAGCACGTGCCCCATCGTCATGCCTCCGTCCGCGGCCGGAAAGAGCTGCGCATGGAGAGGGCGCACAGCGAACGAAGCGGCAGCTATCGCGACGATCAACGCCGTGCGTAGTCGAATGCGCATCACATGGCCTCCAGGAAAAATCGGCCCAGTATAACGCCGGTGTATTTATGAGATACTTATATACCGAATTGCGGGGAATCAGACCGACAGCTTCTGCACGAGCATGCGCTTGAGCTGGGCGCCGGACACGATCGACGTCACGTCGAGGCGGCTCTCGCTCAGCGCATCGAGTAGGGCGCGGATGACCTCGGCGCGCGTCAGGTTCGCGCCGGTCTTGCCGCGGATTGTAGTCGTCAGGCGATCGAGATCCACCACCTGACGCTCGAACATCACCACCGACACCTTCGTCCACGCCTCACGATGCGTCCGGGGACGGCCGCGCCGGGCGCGAGGGCGGGTAGTCGTGGTGGTGGTGCGACGTGCAGTACGCGTAGCCATCTTTTTCCATCTTATCGGAAGTTGTTGCTAGCACAAACTGCAAATGCGTATGCCTGCTCGCGCTAAACGCAAATCCTCTGCCGGAAAAGTCGGACGCCCACCAGCCGGTGACGCCGGCGAACGGGTCAAGGATTATCCACAGGTCAGCTTTCGACTTCCCACGGACGTGCGCGACAAGCTTTGGGCGCTGTGTACGGTACGCAGACAGCCGCAGTGGCGGGTCATCGTCGAATCACTGGACTGCTATCTGCGCGACCTCCCTCGCCGCGAGCAGGCGAGCATCTCGCGGCTTCTCTCGAGCCGGCGATCAAAAGCCGTGTAATAAGACAGCCGTTTATTTGGGTGGGTATTGCTGCCGAAGCTCGTCGATCACGGCGAGGCGAACGTCGCGCAAGTCCTGAACATCGTGCACGGCCGGGTTCGTGCGGTTGAGAAATCCGAGATTGATTTCGCCGCCGGTCAGCAAGAAATCTGGCATCGCCACTGTGTATCGAGCGGAGACATCGAGCGGCTTTCCCTTCACCATCCATTGGCGGTCGTCGCGCGTCGCTCCGCGAACGTGAAGAAAGCCACCGGTCCCACGGTTTATCAATCCCGTCTCCAGCACCGATCGCAAGAGCGCGCCGTTCAGCGTGGTTCGCGTCACATGCCCGCCGAACGGAAGAATGCGTAGCACGTCATATTCGGTGACGGACCCGGGCGGCAGAACGTCCTCGAGTCGAATGGATCCCCCGTTCAGAATCGTCACATCGACTCCGCCGGCCTCACGATCGAGCGCCGCCGTTATGACGTCAGTGAGCCGTCCGGCCTGATTCCTGACCGTCCACTCGCGGGCGTCAAGCGACTCGGTGAGGTCGGCGACCGGTTTTTCAAGATCGAATCCGTTCGCGTGAAAAGCGTTGACGGCGAGTGTCATCCACTTTCGCACGACTTCCTGCACGTCTGCCGCCTGCTCGACGCGTTGATCGATGATTTCGAGGCGGGACGACACTGACGGCCGCGCGCTCCCCTCTGCGAACCGCAGAGTGACGACGGCGACGGATCGGACGTTGGCATCCGCCTTGACGATCGGCGTGAAGCCGGGCCCGCGGCGCGCCAGCCAGTTTTCGTGCTCGTGTCCGCCGAGCACGACGTCGATGGCAGGCAGGTCGGTGACGAGTTCCTGATCGGCTTGCAAGGTGAGATGCGTCAGCGCGACAATCGCATCCACTTTTCCTTTCAACTGCTCGAGCTGCTCGCGCGCGGCGTCGATCGGATCAGAGTACCGGACCCACGGGCGGATGGTCGCCGCCACCGTCAGGCCAATCAGTCCCAGGCGAATCACGCGATTGCCGGTGTTGACCGGCACGATGGCCGAGCGCACGGTTCCGGCGAAAGGCTGACCGTTTACGTCCGACACATTGCTCGCGATGACTCGAAACTTGCTCTCCGCCAGTCTCGAGCGGAACGCCGATTCCGATACGTCGAACTCGTGATTCCCGAGCACCGCCCAGTCGAGGCCGACGTGGTTCAACACGTCCACCATCTGGCGCCCCGCGAGCGGCTGGCCATCCACAATCGCCGACGCGATGGCGGCGGGAGAAAGATAGTCTCCGCCGAGGGTCATCAAGACAGGCGGCTCGGTGCGCTCGAGTCGCCTCAGGACCGTGGCCGTGCGGCTGAGGCCGCCCACGCGCCCGCCTTCAATCCCGTCTATTTCATAGATGTCGTTGATGTGGAGGATCGTAACCGTCGCAGCGGGCTGGGAACGCGGACCATCGCACGCAAGCGCGACAACCGTGAGTACACACGAGAGGACCGCAATGACGGCACGCTTTCGGTCCATCAGAATGTGACAACGGCCGCAAGATGCAGCCGCCGCGGCGGCGCGAAGGCGTTGCCCATTCCGAAAAACGGGTTGGGTTGCTGGTACGGATTGAAGTACGGCGGCGTCGGCCGCGTCTGAAGATCGAGGTACTGCAGCGCGTCGGTGGAGAGTTGCTCCTGGTTGTCGAACACGTTCAGCAATCGCGCCTCGATCATCACATTCGCAGAAAGATTCAGCGGCAGGCGGTAGCTCGCCATCAGATCGAGATTGGTCCATGCCGAGTTGCGGTGACTGCCCGCGGGCTCGAGGTAATTCAGCGATGCACCCGGCCAGTCGCGGCCGCGCGCAGCCCAGGGGGTGCCGCTTTGCACGCGCAGATAGCCCGCGGCATTCAACCTCGGCGTTACCTCATACGACGTGAAGATCTTGAGAACGTGTGGACGATCTTCGAATAGTGGACCGTAACGATTCGGATCCTCGACGTAGGTGCCAGGGGCATCCTGAATAAAAGACGATGTATTGAAGACGGCAACTGTGGAGTAGTCGAGATCAAAATTTCCCTCGAAACGGCTCCATGTGTAGTTGACGTCGCTCATCCAGCCGCTGGCAAATCGGCGGCGGAGGTCAACTGTGAAGGCGCGATAGGTACGGCTCGCGTTGGCGGCCTGACACGCCGCAAACCGGGCACACGGAAGATTCGCCGCGACGTAAGGGCCGGCGTCTTGCGCGGGCCCACTGATGCGCGATGGCAGATCCTCGATGAAGTTGTTCATCGTCCGCGACATGAAAAACACATCCAGGCTGAAGCCCCCTGCAATCGGCGCGGCATACCCTGCCAGCACCTCGTCCGAATAGATGGGTTCGATATCGGGATCGATCATCTTGCCCGTCGTCGACGCCAGCGGTCCGCTCGACAAGGCGTTGCCCGCCAGATCGAACACCGTCTGCGTCTGGAAAATCCGGCGCGGCGCCAGGCTGCGCGCGCTCGACTTCTGATCCAGGTTGTAATACCGGCCCCAGTGGGCGTAGACCTTGTCTCCCTTGCCATCGCGCAGCTGGTAACTCACTCCCACGCGCGGCTGAATTTCCTGCGTGAAGCCGAAGCGCAGAAACGCGCACGTGTCGCCCTCCGACTCGTAGACGGCGGAGCCTCCCTGCAGGAGCACCGCCGGACATCCTCCGCTGCCGTCAACGTGCTGTGTCAGCTCGTCGCGATTCGCGAGGAGTCCGATATTGAGCGATGTGCGCGCCGCGATCGTGATGTCGTCCTGGACGAACAGCGCATAGGTGTGCGTCCGGCCGCGCTGCGCTGATTGCGGAGCGTAGTACCGCGCGCGCAGCGCCGGCACGTCACCCTGCGTGATGTTGGCAATCAAGCCCCACCCGTTGGCGGCGCGGTTGAAAAGCTCCTCCGCGAATTCGTAGCCGATGCCGGCCTTCAGCGCGTGGCTGGTCTTCCTGAGGTCGAAAAACTGGGTGAACGTCGCGCGCACTTCGTGCCGCTTGTAATTCTGGACGTTCGCGTACGCGGCCCCTCCGACGGTCAGGTTCGCCTGCGAAGGATCGCTGTATTGCCCCATCGCCGAGAGGTTGCGTGGATCGAACGTCGGCAGGTATCCAAGATCGGTAATCGGCGTGTCCTCGTTCTTCTCCTTCATCGAGAGGTAGCGCACGTTCACGGACTGTTTGCTGCCGATGAAGTTCGCCCACTCGGCAGTCGCGACCCCGCTGCCGTTGTCGGTCCGTGAGGCAACGGTCGGCGCGAAATCGGCGCCGATTCCGGCGTTTTCGACGTGGTTGGGACGATAGCGATAGCTGCCCGTTAACTGATGCTGCTGGGCCGGAGCAAAGTTGAGCTTGCCGAAATATTCAGGACCTGTCCGCACCTCGTCGGGCAGCGGCGTGCCGACCTTGTTGACCCGATCCCATTTCGTCTCGCGCGAATGGCGCGCCGATGCATAGAAGAACATGCGGTTCTGAAGGATCGGCCCGCCGATCCCTCCCGCCGGCATCATCTCCGTCGTCAGCAGCGGGTCGCGAAACGCACCGGGCTTGACACCAGCAGCGACGAGATCGTCTGGAAGCTTGTAGGCACTGACCAGGCGCTCCGGCAACCAGTCCAGCCGGCCTACACCCGAGAATCGATTCGAGCCGCTGCGGCTGACCGCGTTGACGACCGTTCCAGCGGTCCTCCCGAACTCCGCGCTGATCCCACCACGCTTGATGTTGACTTCGGCGATGTCGAGCTCGTTGATCTCCGTGCTCAAGTAGCCGAACGCCGGGCTGGTGATGTTGGCGCCGTCGATGAGGTACAGGTTGTCCTGCCGGCTCCCGCCCGCCGCAGGGCCGACCGGGCTGCGATTATCGGGGACGCCGGGAATCAGCTGGAAAAGGCCGCGGTAGGTGCGCTCGAGCGGAAGGCTGTTGAGGGTGTCGTCCCGGAAGTTGAAGCTAACCTCGGCAGATCTGATATCGACGATCGGCGATGCGCTGACGGTCACTTCCTCTTGAAGCGACGTGCCCAGAAGAAAATCGACCTGGGTATCCCGGCCCACCTCGACAACGGCCGCTCGCGTCGACCGGCCGACGCCGGCGACGTCAATCTCGACGACATAGTTGCCCGGCGTCAGGTATTGAAACTGGTAGAGCCCGTTGGCGCCGCTCTGGACCGTCCGGCCGGCCGGAAGCGTTTCGCCGGAGATCTTGACCGTCGCGTCGGCGATGGGCTGTCCGCCCGTATCGAAGATAGCGCCGGAAATCGTTCCGGTGTCCGCCGCCATCGCGGACACCCCGCACACGAGCACAATCGCTATCGCGATGACGAGCCGTCGTCTCGTCCCGTACATCAAATGATCCCCCCGGCAGAAACCGCCGGGAGGATCGTAGCACGCGACTTTCTGATGTCGGTTATTCCGCCATTCGTTCGAAACCAACCAGGTTCCACCCGCCCCGGTCGAGGCGGAAGTAAGCGCTCGCTGGTTTCCCCCACGCCGCGTGCGCACTGCCAAAGGCATTGAGCTCGACCTTGACAAACGCCCCTTCGTTGCGTGGAAGTCCCACAGGTGCCTGGATTTGTGAGGTAGCCGCCGAGGTCTCGCCCATCAGCGCCGCCTCGTGCGTCGTGTTGTCGAACCTCGACCACGCTGCCTTGTAGCCGCGCGGGATTCTCGCGACGTCGGCGTCGACAGCGATATTCTTGAACGTCAGCATGCCCGCCGCGTCCAGCGCGGGTTCGGAAATCGGATTGGCTCCCGTGAGGTACGCCCTGCGGATCGCATCGCGACGTTCGGCAAGGGCATGGACCAGGAACTCTTCGGCCGCCGTATCTCCAAACTCGCCCGTCCGAACCGCCGCCCGAATCATCTCGGTCGTAAGCGCCGCGAGTTTCGTGGCCGCCCAGAACTTGTCGTCCGATCGCGCGTGCAGGAACGCCTGGTTCGGGACGCGCGGCTTCCAGAGATCCGGGTTGAAGTCGGCGTTGTGGCGCGGCAGCCGGCCGATAGCGCGCGCTTCGTAGTACGGAGCCGTTCGCCATTTCGGCACGCTGAACCCGAGGCTCACCATCTGCCTGGCGACCCCGCGCGGCTCCACCAGATACTCGGAACCCGCCCAGTAATCCGCCGGCCCGACTCCCCCGCTGCCAAGCGCCGAACCGAAGTCGATCAGATAGTGACGGACGAAGGACTTGCCGTTTTCGGATACCAGCACGTCGAGCGAATTGATGGCTTTGGCATCGACGTGGTTCAACCACGCGGCGAACACACCGTAGGCCCGAAGCTCGCGGCGATCCTGGTGCGGCACGATGTCATTCGGATCGTCCGGCCGTGTGCCCACGAATCGGAGGCGGCCGACGGGCGTGCCGGGAAGCGCCTTGCTGGCGACGACTCGATACGTGCCGTCCTGCTCGCGGTTGGCGCGCTCGAGCAGATTATCGATGTCGCTGTTGCGCATTCGGCGCGGGTTGCGGCCGGGCGGCGTGAATTTCGCGCCTTCTCCGATCACGAGTTGTTCCCGCTGCAGATACGCGATGTGATTTTCGGGAACGTTATATCCCAGGGCCCACATCAGCTTGGTCACCGCCACCTCGGTGCCGGTGGACATCGCGCGATAACCGCGCGGATCGAACTTCAGGAACCAGCGCTGCCCGGCGCTGTCCTTCACGGTGAAGCCGGGCGTCACGCCGTCGCTCTTGGATGACGTGATCGTCCACGCACCTGCCGCCGGGCCGTTGGTCGTGTTCGGTCCCTTGGCAACTTCCTCCGGCGACATCTGACGATGGCCGAGGCGATTGGTGAACCAGCTCGAGTCAGGCACTTGGTCAACAGTGTTGACGTTCGCGGCGCGGCGCGAGACAGGGGCTTCCTGGCCCGCCACGAGGTTGGTCGTCAGGTCGACGAAGAGGTCGACCTCGAGCGGCTTGATTGTCGACGCGTCCTGCGTGTCGCGTTCGATCCAGACCGGGTCGTCCGCGTAGAACTTCGGAGAGGCCGCCGACGTGAGCATCGTGCCCGCTACCGCGACCGAAAGCGCGCCGGCGAGGGCGCCAAGAAATTTGCTGGTTGAAGATTTCATTGTCAATGCTCCTTAGAAGCTCGGGCTGAACGAGAACACCAGGGCCGTGCCTTCGCCCGTGCGCGCCACTTCGATGCGCGTAATCGTGCTGACGGGCGTGTGAAACGACATCCCCAGTCCGTAGGTCTTTTTGAATTTGCTCAAATCCAGATCGGCGAGTCGCGGTGCCACCTGACCCGCATCGACGAACAGCGCCATGTCGACGAAGTGGCCCGCCTTCCAGCGGTACTCGGCCGTCAACGCCATCCGGCTGCGATCGCGGAACCGCCAACTCGGATAACCGCGGAGGGTGTGGCTGCCGCCCAGATCAGGAAGCAGCACGAACGGCACACTCTCTCCCTGTGCCGTGTTCGTCGTCGACGCCAGCGCGCGGAACGCGAGCACCGAGCCCTCGCGACGAAGCGGCACGAAGTGCTGGGCCTCGGCGTCGACGCGGTTGAAGCTATGCGCACCCGCGTTGACCTGCTGGTAATCGAACCACTCGACCCGGTAGAGGCCTCCGCGGCTCGCGTATCCAGCCGACGGGCGCCGGTCGTACTCGGCAAACACACTGCTGCGGCGATAGGAGGGATCCGCGGTTGCGATCTGCAGATCAGGTACGCCTGTTTCCATCTGGATGGCGTCGAATCCTCCGCCGACGGCGAGGAAGCGCGCCGCCTGCAGTCGCGTCGAGACGCCGACCGTCGTCGCGCGGTAGAACAGGTTGGTGCGTTCGCTCTTGATGGACTCGTTGCCGCTGGGATAGAACGCCACTTTCGGCGCGTCGAGCCAGCTTCCGTTCAGGTCAACCCGGATGCGGCCGCCGGCAAACGTTGGCAGTCTCACCGTGCCAGCGACGAGCTTGAAGTTCTGAAACGACCTCGCACCATATATGTCGTAGTGTCCGGTATCGCCGAATCGCTTGGTATGACCGACGCCAAGCGCCATACCGCCGCCGGAAAACACGCTGCCGACGAACGGATAGATAGGCCGTTTCTGCGCGTTGAGAAGGCTGCCGATTCTTTCGATGCGGCGTTCCATCTGCGTGGGCTCGTAGGGATGGAGCTGCGCAGCCTTCTTGGCCTGCAACGCCTCTCTCTCTTCCTCGCGTGTCTCCTGCGCGAACGCGGTCGCGGCGACAGCGACCATACCGAGCGCCAGCGCAGCGGTCGCGAGCGGCCGGAACGCGAGCCGGAAGGAACGTTTGCGCGGCGCGAGAATCGCCACCGCGACGCCGATCCATCCCAGCGTGAGCGCGATGTTCACGATGGCGAACTGCTCGATGGTCAGGTGCAAGGTGTGCGACCCCACATACACGACGAGCGCGGAGAGAAGGTCGCCGCCGCGCACGAAGAACGCATCGATCGCCTGCTTGGCCTTGTATTTCTCCTCGCGGGTGGTCGGGAGCCACAGCAGCTGACGCGCGGTGTTCATGATCGAGTAGTCGGTGGCGTTCTCGACGGTCTTGACCCAACGAACCACCGACAGTCCGACGCCGGCCGCGATAATCGCGTAGCCACCCAGTGCGACGAGGGGCAGCGCCAGCAGCGCTCCCCGCAGTCCGCGATATTTGATGAGCCGGGAGCTGACGAACGCCTGCAGCAGGAACGCAAGGACATTGACCCAGAATTGATAGTCGCCGGTAAATCCGCCGATGAACGCCTGCTTGTCGAACGCCGCGTTTCCCGCCGCCAGCTCGTTCACGTGATTGGTCAGAAGCCGCGCGACGACGTACTCGCCGGTGGTGTTGACGATGTTGAGCAGCACGACCAGGCCGGCGACGAGCCTCAGGTACGGATTGGCGAGCACCAGCTTGAATCCGTCTGCCGCCGACATCATCGGCTCGGGCGCGCCGGCGCGCTCTTCGTCACGGCTGTTGATCCATAGGTAGACCAGCGCGCTCACAACGAGCAACGCCGCCGAGATCTGGAGGATGACGTTGGGCGACACGCCGGTTCTGAACAGGTGGCCGGCGATGAATGAGCCCAGCGGCGCCCCCGCCGTCATGCCGATGACGATGATTGGAAAGAGCCGCGCGCCCGCGTCCTTGCTGTAAATGTCGTTGGCGAAGGACCAGAACTGCGCGACCAGCGACACGTTGAAGATGCCGACCCAGATGAAGAATGCGACGCCGACAAACGGCACTCTCGCCGCCACCGCCGTCGCGAACAGCTCGACGCACATGACGAAAAACACGGTGACGCCGACGAGCAGCTTCACCCGGTCGACCCGGCTGGCGAACCAGCTATAGAGAGGGACGAACCCCATCAGGAGGATCGCCTGGCCTGCCGCGGCGTACGACCGGACCTCCGCGCCACCGCCAAGCAGAATCAGCGGCTCGCGGACGGTCTTGATAACCGAGTAGCACACGAGCAGCAGAAAGATGTTGGCGAGCATGAGCGCCGCCGTTGCCCCTTCGCCGGCCCGCACATCCGCAAAAATCGAGAGGGTGCGGTCCAGCCAGGACTTTTCGGAGGGTGGGTTCTGCGCGTTTCGAAGCATCGATATGGTCTCCTATTCGAAGGTCTGCCTCTTAACGCGCCAACGGCCGGCAAACCCCGCAAGGCTAGGCGGTAGGCGGTAGGTAGCTGGTAGGCGGGAGGTAGCTGGTAGGCGGGAGCTGGTAGCCGGTAGCTGAGAGCTTGAGAGCTGACAGCTAGCCCCGACCCGCAACGCCGTGCAGGGTCACCGAAGAACTGGACCGGAGGAGATCCGCCATCACTTCGTGGTGGGGCTGAGAAGGGGTCGTCGGGCGCCCTTCCACGAGAAACGGCCAGAGCCGGTCCCGGACGTTGGGGGGCAGAACACCTTCGAGATACTCGAGCGCAGTTCCCCGAAGGCGGCTGTTCTCACTGTGGAGGCTGCGAAAGGCGATTTGGAGCGGCTGACTTGGGAGCACGAGCGACAACAACGTAAAGACGTGGGCGAGGCTCTGACCCGCGCGATCGCGCACGAACTCGTCGAGCGGCGATTCGTGGTAGCCGCCACCGAGCAGACGCCGGCTCGTCCATACCGGCCGCCCCACTGCCGCTTCTCGAAGGACGACATCGAGAATCCGCTCTCGATCGATGCGGATTCGAGGATTCCGCTCGAGAATGGCCGCGACCGATCGTGCGCTCTGGAACCGCACGTCGAATCGATCGTCGTCGAGTGCCAGGATGAGCGCGTCTGCCGCGCGCTGTGATACGCCGACGGAAAGAGCCCGGGCGAGCTGTCGCCGAATCGTGTAGTCCACGCTCGGATCCAGCAGCGCGTCGGTCAGCTGGCCCACACGCTCCTCCGCCACCTTACGCAGCGCGAACAGGGCGTAATCGGACAATGGACCGGCCAGTAACGGGATGACATGCGAGACAAGCCCGGCGCTGAGCCCTTCCTCCCTCGACAGCACGGCTATCGAGCGCTCGCGGTTCCCCTCCCGAAAAGCCCCTGCGGCGTCCGCCTCATCCTCAGGCACCGCTAACGGCAGCGGTCTCGCGCCCCTCACTTTCAGGAGCATGCGGCGGGTCAGCTGTCCTTCGGTGACGGCTCGACCGAGACTGGGCGCCTGCAGCACCAGGCTGGAGCCGAGCGTGCGCACGTACCAGTGATTCAGCCGGCTGGCGACAAAGATCGCGGCTGTCGAGCTCGCGATCGCCATCCAGACGATTGCTGATGACTGAAAGGCGGGAGCGAACATCACGGCCAGCCGCACCAGACCGCCGCCAACGCCGTCGCCGAGCCGATCGACGCTGACGTCGACGATCGATTTGACCGCGCGCTTCTCCGCTGGTGGAATCGGCGTGTAGAAAAGCTCGTAGCCGGCGCGAAACCAGGATCCCCGGAAGATGGACTCCCCTGCTCGCGCCATGACAAGGCTGCCGAAGCCGGGGGTCACCAGGCCGCCGATACTGCCGGCGAGCAGGGCGATAGAAGGCGTGCTCGCGGTGAGAGCCAGACCAAATCGCTCGAGCACGGTACGGCTCGAAACGATCTGAAGGATGAACGTCAGAAGGCTGGTTGCAGCATAATAGAGGGCGAAGAAGCGGAGGAGCTGGTCGCCGGTTCCAATCGCCTCTACCGCCCTCGCCTTAAAAAGATAGTCCAGTAACGCAGCGCTCGTGGAGCCGAGCAGGACCAGCGCTGCGAGATGCCGCAGATGCGGTGCCGCCGCTATGACCCGAAGACCGGATCGCGTCTCGGGACCAGATGGCGCGGCCTCGCAATGTTGGCGTTCGATGGCGTGTGGCGTACAGACGGCAAACCGCGAAAACAGCCAGACCGTGAGGAGTTGAACCGCGCCGAGCACGAGCAGCATCGCGGGCGCGCCGAGGGTAGCGGCTACGCGCTCCGACATCAGGGCACCGAGCAGGCCGCCCGCGGTACCGGCGCCGGTAATCTGCCCGAAGCGCCGTTTCGCCGTGCGCGGCTCGAATCGCTCGGTGGCGATCAACCAGAACCCGGACGTCAGCAGCGGTCCGATCGCCGACGTGTGGAGAAACAGCAGCGTGGCCGCCGCGGCCGGCGCACGGAACCTCACGACCCATTCGATGAGGAACAGCGCGCCGCTCGCGGCCGACAGGATTTGCATCATCGTGGTCGGCGCGACCTTCGCCGCCCCTCGCGCGTGAAGTGCGACGAGCAGGATGGAAGACGCCGAGGCCGCGATGAGCATCGCGGGAAGCGCCTGAAAGCTGAGTGAGGTCAGAAACAGCGCGTCGCGTGTGGCGTTGCCGGCGACGAACGGGGCAACAACCGCGGCCGCACACAGCATCGAGGTGACGATCGCGCGGGAGCTCGGTTTCATCTCTCTGGATTAACGCGTCAAATGAATCGGAATCCCGCAATCACCCCTCCTTCTGCGCATTTGAGGGCGCCGACAGACGCCGCCCGCTATGTGCCCGGCCACGTGCTCGCCGGCCGGTATCGCATGATTGCGCGCCTCGGCAAAGGCGGCATGGGAGAGGTGTGGCGCGCCGACGATCTGGTGCTCGAGATCCAGGTCGCGCTCAAGCTGATTTATTCTGCCGATCCAATAGCCCGCAAGGTCATCCTCGACGAAGTGCGGCTTGCCCGCCAGATTACACACCCCGCGATCTGTCGGGTCTTCGATGTGGGCGAAGGACCGGGCGAGGTCTTCTATTCCATGGAGCTCGTCCATGGCGAAGACCTCGCGACGCTGGTTCGCCGGATGGGCCGGCTGCCGGCCGAGAAGGTGATCGACATCGGTCAGCAGCTCTGCGACGGGCTCGCTGCGGCCCACGCGCAGGGCATCCTGCACCGCGATCTCAAGCCGGCCAACGTCCTCATCGACGAAAACGGGCTCGTGCGCATCACCGACTTCGGCATCGCGATTACCCTCGATGCCGCACACGACTCCACGCTGATCGGCACGCCACGCTATATGGCGCCAGAACAGCTGGCGCCGGGCACGCCGCTGTCGGAGCGGACGGATATCTACGCCATCGGGCTGATTTTGTATGAGCTGCTCGTCGGGCGAGCCGCGTATGACGTTCGCCCCGAGCCACAGCGGCAGCCGCCAAAACCCTCGGCGCTGGTCGGTGACGTCGATCCGGCGCTCGAGCGGGCGATCGTCAAGGCGATGTCCCACGATCCTCGGAACCGTCCCGCCTCGGTGCTGGATTTGTCCGGCTTGCTGAGCTCGCCGGACACGCGGCGATCGTCAGTCGCGATGTGGGCGGCGGGTGCGCTGGCCGTGGCGATCGTCGCCATTGCGGTCTTTTTCACTCCGCGAGCAGGCCGGGCGCTCACGGAACAGGACACGATTATCCTGGCAGATTTTCAAAACACGACGGGTGAGCCGGTATTCGACGGCGCGCTCAAGGTGGCGCTGGCGGTCGCATTGGAGCAGTCCCCGTTCATCAAGGTGTATCCCGACGATCGGGTGAGAGACACCTTGCGCCTCATGCAGCGGCCGGGCGACGAACGTCTCACGCGCGAGATTGCGCGCGAGATCGCCAGACGCGAGCAGCTGAAAGCGCTTGTCGCGGGCTCCATCGCCAGCCTTGGAACGCACTACGTGCTTGCTCTCGAAGCCATCGACGCGGAAAGCGGCGAAGTATTGGCACGCGAGCAAGTCGAGGTTCCCGCAAAAGAGCAGGTGCTGGCGCTGCTCGGATCGACCACATCGAAGCTGCGGGAAAAGCTGGGCGAATCACTTTCACTCGTCCAGCGTTTCGACGCTCCGCTCGCGCAGGCGACCACCACTTCGCTCGACGCGCTGCATGCGTACTCGCTGGCTCTCGATCAGGGCCGGATGAACCCGCGCCTGGAGGCGTTGCCGCATCTGCAGCGCGCCATCGAGCTCGACCCGAACTTTGCCATGGCCATAGCGTTTCTGTCGGGCGTGTACGCGAACAACGGCCGCTCCGCAGAGGCGCCGGCGTACTCGAGACGGGCGTTCGAGCTGCGCGACAGGGTCAGCGAGCGGGAACGATTCTTCATTTCGTGGCGCTACTACATCGACGCGGAGCAGGCGTGGGACAAGGCGCTGGACTTGGGACTGTCGTGGACCAAGACGTATCCCCGCGAATCGTTTGCGTTCAACAGCCTCGGCATAGCCTCTGCCGCGTTCGGACAGCACGAGCAGGCGATCGCGGCCTTACAGGAGGCGATGCGTCTGGATTCGCAGTTTGCTCCGCCCCGGACCAATCTCGCAGGCTCGCTGATCGCGCTGAACCGGTACGATCAAGCGAACGCGCTCGTCCGTGAGGCTATCGACCGCGGCGGCGAGACTCCTGGCATTCGCCGCACGGCCTACCGTCTTGCGTTCTTGAGGAATGACGCTCAGGCTCTGGCGCGAGAGATGGAGGTGTTGCGCGCATCGCAGCCGATGTGGGCACCGGCATTGGAAGCTCGGACGTCGGCGTTTGCCGGACGAATGGAAGTGGCGCACACGCTGTTTCAGACCGCGGTGAAGATCGCGATCGGGGAGCACTTCAACGAGCTCGCCGCGCAATGGTCTACGGAAAACGCGGAACTCTACGCGATCGCCGGTCGCTGCGATGAGGCCCGAAGGGAAATCGCGACCGGACTGGCCCTCAATCGAGATAACTACACGCTGGAGCGAGCCGCTCGATCCCACGCGCTGTGCGGTGCCGCCGACGCGTCGCAATTGTCCGCCGAGCTCGCTTCCCGCTTCCCCGCCGCGACACTGACAGCGCGCATTCACCGGCCAGTGATTGCCGCGGCCCTCGCCGTCAGGCAGGGAAACTTCTCTCGAGCGATCGCATTGCTGGAGCCGGTCAAGACGTACGACCACGCGCCTGCCGCAGAGTTCTGGCCGGCGTACCTCCGAGGCGAGGCGTATCTGGGAATGAAAAGCGGTCCCGCAGCCGCAGAGCAGTTTCGCAGCATCCTCGAGCACCGCGGCGAAGGGTCGGCCTCACCACTGTACGCACTGGCGCACCGCGGGGCCGCGCGTGCCGCAGTTTTGACTGGCGACCACGCGGCAGCCCGCTCGCTGTATGACCGATTCTTCGCGCTGTGGAACAGCGCGGACGATCGCCGGCTGATGGACGAAAGCCGGGGCGAATACGGGCGCCTCCAGTAGTACACTCGGGCCGAAATGTCAGCCTCACCGCAACGGGCCAAGGACCTGTTTCTCCTGGCTCTCGAGCTCCCGTTCGACGCGCGCGACGCTTTCTTAGCCGACGCCTGCGGCGAAGACGCCGTCCTGCGGCTCGAGGTCGACTCCCTGCTGCAGTTTCACGACGAAGCGAACCCGGCAGAACCCGCCCCCTCCCCTTCGGGCCATCAGGTCGTCTTCGCTCCGGGCGAAGTCTTCGCCGGCCGATACCGCATGGTCGAGCGCATCGGCAGTGGCGGCATGGGTGACGTCTGGCGCGCCGACGACCTCGTCCTTGAAACCGAAGTCGCGCTCAAGGTCATCCAGTCCGCGGGCCCCGCCGCGCGCGAGCGAATCTTCACCGAGGTGCGGCTCGCGCGTCAGATCACACATCCTGCCGTCTGCCGCGTGTTCGACGTGGGCGAAGCCCAGGGCGTGATCTTTTTCTCCATGGAACTGATCCGCGGCGAAGATCTCGCGGCGCTGCTCCGGCGCGTCGGCCGGCTGCCGCCGGAGAAGGTCCTCGACATCGGCCGGCAGCTGTGCGCGGGTCTTGCGGCGGCGCACGCGCAGGGAGTCCTTCATCGGGATCTGAAGCCGGCGAATGTCCTCATCGACAACGACGGCTTCGTGCGCATCAGCGATTTCGGCATCGCGATTCCGCGAGCCGAGGCCGACCGCCATTCATTTACCGGCACGCCCGCCTACATGGCGCCCGAGCAGCGGACGCCGGGCATGGCGGTATCGGAGCGGACCGATGTCTACGCCCTGGGTCTCGTGTTGTACGACCTCCTGCTTGGACCGCACGTGCGGCATCAGGCAAAAAAGGAGACGCCGCTGCCGCCTCCTTCGACGTTGTTGACGAGCGTCGATCCTCAGCTCGATCGCCTGATCATGACGGCGCTTGCTCCGGACCCGAACGATCGGCCTTCGTCGGTCCGAGACATGGCGGTCATGCTCGCGGCGGTGGGCACTCATGATCAGCCGGGTGTGCTGCACAACCGGAAGCGGCTTCCCCGCTGGAAGAGATCGCCGTGGGCGGCGGGGCTGGCGCTCGCCGCTGCGATCATCGTGCTCGTCATCGGCTCGTCGTTCCTCGTGTCTCCGAGCACGGGGACGCTCGATGAGCGCGACACGATCGTGCTGGCGGATTTCGAAAACGGCACCGGCGATCCGGTGTTCGACGGCACGTTGAAGGTCGCGCTGGCCGTGGCCCTCGAGCAGTCGCCCTTTCTCAAGGTGTTTCCTGACGACCGGGCGCGGGAAACGCTCGGCCTGATGGAGCGCTCGCCAACTGAGGCCATCACGCGAGCCGTGGCGCGCGAAATCGCGCAGCGCGAGCAGCTCAAGGCGTTGCTGGCCGGTTCGATCGTGCGGCTCGGCGAGAACTACGTGATCGGTCTCGAGGCGATCAACGCGCAGACCGGCGACGTCATGGCGCGCGAGCAGGCCGAAGCGGCGACCAAAGAGCAGGTGCTGAGCGCGCTCGGAGGCGCCATCTCGAGGCTGCGGCAGAAGCTGGGCGAGTCGCTGCCGTCGATTCAGAAATTCGACGTGCCGCTGCCGCGGGCGACCACCGCGTCGCTCGATGCGCTCCACGCCTACTCGCTGGCGCTGTATCAGGGACGCGCTGTTCCGCGGCTGGAGGCGATTCCTCATTTGAAGAGAGCCATCGAGCTGGATCCGACGTTTGCGATGGCGCACGCGCTTCTGTCGGCGGTGTACGCGAACACGGGGCAATCGGCGCTGGCGCCGGAATTCTCGAAGCGGGCGTTCGATCTCCGCGACCGCGTCAGCGATCGCGAGCGATTCTTCATCTCCTGGCGCTACTACCGCGACGCGATACAGGCGTGGGACAAAGCGCACGAGCTCGCCCGATCGTGGACGGCGACCTACCCGCGAGAGGCCTTCGCCTTCAACGCGCTCGGCAATGCGTTGATCCGCCTGGGACAGTTCGAGCAGTCAGTCGAGCCGCTGCGCGAGGCCATTCGGCTCGATCCGCAGTTTGTTCCCGCCTATGGGAACCTTGCCGCCTCGCTCCTCGCGGTCAACCGGCTCGACGACGCCAGAGCGACGCTCAAACTGGCGGCGGATCGCAAACTCGATTTCATCGGCGCCAGCCGGCTTTCCTTTCTCGTCGCGTTCGTCCAGGGCGACACCAAGACGATGGAGCGCGAGCTGGAGGCATCGATCGGCTTGCGGCAGACGAATTCCGCCTTCGGCTGGGTGGCTCACGCCTCTGCCGCTGGCGGCCGGGTGTCAGCCGCACACGATCAGTACCGCAAAGGCATTCAGATGTCGCTGCACGGAGGGTTTACCGAAGTCGCCGCCCAGCTCGTCACCGAGGACGCCGAAATGCATGCGGCCGTCGGGCAGTGTTCGAACACCATCGAGGAGACGGCCGAAGGGTTGCGGCTGGGCCGAGACAACGCAACGCTCGAGCGGGCGGGGCGCGCGTTGGCGCTGTGCGGTGCCCACGACGATGCCGGGAAGCTCGCGAGTGAGTTGAAAGCCCGGTTTCCAGAGGCAACGCTGACGATCAACCTGGCCGTGCCGGTGATTGCCGCGGCAACGGCGCTTCAGCAGGGCGACGCGGCGCGCGCCGTCGAGTTGCTCGAACCCGTCAGGCCGTACGACCACGCGCCATCCGCCGAATTCTGGCCCCTGTATCTCCGCGGACAGGCGTACCTTCAACTGAAGAACGGCCAGGCCGCCGCGACCGAGTTCCAGTCGATCGTCGACCATCAGGGAGAGGTGCCGGCGGCGATGCTATATGCTCTCGCTCATCTCGGTCTTGGACGCGCGAAAGCGCTGACCAATGACAGAGCGGCCGCGCGCGAGGCGTACACACATATGCTCGAGTCGTGGAAGTCGTCCGATCCGCAGTTGAAGCCGCTCGAGGAGGCTCGCGCCGAGTACGCGCGGCTTCAGTAGACATCGATGGCCGATAAAAAGTCCGCACCGCCCGATGCGCTCTTCCCGGTGATTTACGGCGAGCTGCGCAACGTCGCCAGCCGCTACCTGGGACGGGAACGGCGAAATCACACATTGCAGCCGACCGCGCTCGTCCACGAAGCGTGGCTGCGGCTGCAGAACGAGCGCGGCGCCGAATGGCAGGGCCGCACCCACGGGCTTGCGCTCGGTGCTCAGGCGATGCGCAGGCTGCTGATCGATCACGGCCGGCATCAGAAACGCGACAAGCGCGGCGGCGGCGTGCAGCCGGTGGCATTGGATGACCTGCTGAAGGCATCGGAAACCGGTGCGGTGCCGGTCGAAGACTTGCTGACGCTCGAAGCGGCTCTCGCGCGTCTGGAGGCAGTCGACGCCCGTGCCGCTCAGGTTGTGACGCTACGGTTCTATTCTGGGATGTCGAATCCTGAGATCGCAGAACACCTTGCCTTGTCGCTGAGAACGGTCGAGGGCGATTGGACCTTCGCCCGCGCGTGGCTCAAGCGCGAGATGGCCGGCGAGTCGCACAAAGCCAACGAATAAAAACGCTAGTCCGGCGCGGCCGCATCAGCGCCGCTACCGGGCGCGTGATAGCTCAACACCAGAAACGTCGTCGCAAAAAATGCGATCGCGGCGGTCGCGTACGCGCTTCCTTCTCCGAAATGTTGAAGCGCGCTGTGGCCCCATACCGGGCCGATCGCCCG
>Ga0184625_10000046_pt1 | contig 28716 bp, 24 predicted proteins | sample PLM3_30_b1_FD_133151 | JGI IMG/M metagenome (GOLD analysis project Ga0184625, IMG submission 133151) | Groundwater sediment microbial communities from an aquifer in East River, Colorado, USA - PLM3_30_b1 | ecosystem: Environmental > Terrestrial > Soil > Riparian zone | place: USA: East River... | reverse complement strand
GACACGTTTTACATCGACGATGACCGTGGGCCATTCGAAGCCTTTTCTCAGGCGCACGAGAAGATCAGTGCCTCCAGCAAGCAGCCGGGCGCCGGGCCCGTGCTCGCGCAGAAGGGAGAGCAGCGCGTCGAGTGATTCGGGACGCAGATATAGGGGTCTGACCCCAGTACGAACGCGGGGGTCGGACCCCATCAACCGTAACTTCGCCAGTTCCCACATAGGACGCGCCAGCTCTCTCGCGGCGGGCAGCTGGATGCGCTCGTACATCGCGTCGATTTTGAGCGCGACCTCGGCGTCCGGATATTTGCCCGTCCGTGCGAACCCGAGCATCAGATCGATGTTGGTCTCGAGAAAACTGAGGCTGTCAGCGGCCTGCACGAGATTTGCGTCTGGCGACCCGCCCCATTCGTGCACGCGAATCAGCGCTTCGACACGATTGGCGAGCTCCTCCTGCGCGCCGTTGTCCCGAAGCCACTCGCCGACGATTCTGGCGCTGCGATTCGAGTGGGCCTCCTCATACGCGCGGTCGTTCAACTTGATGGCGATGGCGTCGGGCCCTCCGAACGCGCGCTCCATGTCGTGCGTGAGCGTCGCCAGACGTACGGCGTCCGACGCGTCAGGCGCGATCCGATCGAGCCAGTCGAGCGATCTCAGCAGATGGGTGCTGTTGTAGGGATAGTTCGCGACCACCCAGAGTCGTCCGAGAGGGATCAGCGGCGATTCCGTTCGTGGCTCATCCATGCGTGCCCAGCGTGGTGATCGGTCTGCTTTGGAGCAGCAGCAGCTCGCCCGCTCGCGAGCACCATTCCACGTCCTGTGGAGATCCAAAAAACGCTTCGAGCCGCAATCCGAGGATCCGCAGTCCGTCCAGCTCCTGGTCCGACAGCACGCGGCTGCGTTCGTCATCTGGTATGAATGACTCGACGACCGAGCCGTCATCCCGCGACACCACATAGTGATCTGGCGTCACTTCGCCGGACACGATCGCTTCGCCGAGGCCGGGCGCGCCTTCGATGACCATGCAGGTGCGCCGGTTACGAATTGGATCGACGGTGAACATCACGCCGCTCTTGTCGGCCTGCACCATTTCCTGCACGACGACGGCCATTCGCGTGTCGGCCAGCACGGCCTTTTGCGCCCGGTAGAACAGCGCACGCGGTGAAAAAAACGACGCCCAGCATTCGCGGACGCGCTCGAGCACGGCGTCGCCGCGCACGTTCAGGTAGCTTTCCTGCTGGCCGGCGAAGCTTGCCGTGATCCCGTCTTCGCTGACGGCGCTCGAACGGACGGCGACGAGGTCGCGATGCACGAGTTTGTCGTGCGCCGCCAGAATGGCTCGCGCAAGCTGATCCGGCAGGGGAGTGGAGACGATCAGCTGCTGGATGCGTTCTGCCGCGTGCTCGACGGCCCGACGGTCATCGACGTCGAGATCGTTCGTCGCACCGGCGATCATGGCGGCACCGCCGCATGCGTCGAGGAAATCCTTGAAGGCCCCAGCCGCGATCACGAACCCGGGCGGCACAGGAAGTCCCGCGGCGGCCATCCGGCTGAGGCTGGCGCCTTTGCCCCCGGCAATCGCCGTGGCCTCTGCCGGCAGGTCACGGAATGAGACGACTGTCTCAGCCGAGGATTTCAACAAGACCAGACGCTCCGTTCAACCGCACGCGCTGACCCGTTGTGATGGCTTGCGTGCCCGTTCGTGTCCCGACGACCGCTGGAATGCCGAACTCACGCGATACCACTGCGGGATGCGAAAGCGCGCCGCCCGAGTCGGTGACGAGTCCGCCGATCTTGGTGAAGAGCACGACCCATGATGGGCTGGTCATCTTGCAGACGAGCACGTCGCCTTTCTTTACCTGATCGAATTGCTCGGCAGACTCGACCACGCGCGCCGGGCCTTCGTAGACGCCGGCGGACGCCCCGAGCCCTTTGATCGTTCCTGCCGGCAGGGCGGCTGAGTTCTTGGACCGCTCGTAAATCCCCGGCCAGTCCCACAGAACCTGTTTGTAGGGCTCGCCGTACATCGACCAGTCGGTAATCGTCCCGGCCCACAGCCGGGGTCTGACAGCGAACGCCGCTACTCGCGCCCGCCGCCGCTCGTTGACGATCGATCGCGCGTCGAACGTCGCGACACTCGCACTGAGTTGCCGCAGCTCGTCGTACTTCAGAAACATGATGTCGTCGGCCCGATCGAGCCCACCGAGCTCGGCAAGCTTCCGTCCGACACCCATCAGCACCAGGCGCATCCGCGCATAGGTGCCCTGATCCATGTAGAAATGGTGATCCGGCGTGAGCGGCGTCATCTTCAGCGCGAGATCGAGCGCCGTCTTGAGCTTGTCCTTGTCTTCCTGCGGCGTCGCTGGAGGCACCAGCGACCACATTTCTTTGATCGCCGCGTCCCGGTTTTCGCGGAGCTGGCGAACGTCCTTCTCGCAGTCGTAGTCCGAGAGCAGGTAGCCTCGAAGCGCCTCGATGATCGGCGTCGGGTCTTCTCTCCACGTCGTGTAGATGTACTCGTGGGCGTACATCGACTTGTTGCCGTATTCGTTTCTGTACTTGTCGACGTCCGTGAGAAGGGTGCGGCCCTCCTCCGAGGTTCCCAGCGCGCGCAGGACGCCGTCGGCTGTTTCGTTCTCATCGAACGCGCGCCGCAGCGCCGGGCTCTTCTTCACCATCTCTTTCAGCGTCCAGAGCTCACGAACGGAGTCCCAGTTGCGATCTTCGTCCGAGATGAGGATACGGCCCACCAGCGGCTTGTGCACCTCGCCAATCAACGGAATGAGGGTGCTCTCGAAGGTAATCGAGGCCTGGAACTGCGCGAGGTTGAGCATCCAGTGCAGCCGCCAGTGACGCTCCTGGATATCGATGGCCTCTTCCAGCAGGATCATCAGCTCGGGCAGCGATGCCGTGTCCATCGGAAACGTGTCCAGATATTCGAAGTTGCGCAGAATCTCGGGCAGGTATCGCCGCTTCCACCAGTCGAGGAACTTGTCGGCGTAGACCGGCATCACCATGTTGTAGTACGCCCACAGTCCGGCCTCTTCCTCCGCCGGCCTCGGCACGACGGCGCTCATCAAGTAGCCGTTGACCGTCTTCGCGACCCAGTCTTTGCCGAACGGCACGCCGAACCGGCGGTACATGTAGCCGCAGGTCAGCCACCAGCCGCCGATGTCGAACCACATCGGAGAAATTGTCTGCGGGCAGTGCAGGTCGTCGAGCCAGAAGTGGAGCTTCTTCTCGTCTTCGCTGGCCCACTCGATTGGCGTGGACGCATCGCCGAAAAACTGATCAAGGACCTTGTCTCGGTCTGCCATTTGGTACCTCGCAGAAACGAAAAACGAAAAACGAAAAGCGAAAACAGACGAACCGAAGAGAGCACTCGTAAAGACGAAAGGCGCCGGAAATTCTATTCCAGCGCCCTCGCTTTGATCTCTTTTCGTTTTTCGTTCTTCGTATTTCGTTCGAGCGTCAGTTCGTCGTCGCCGTCACCGCCCCGATGCCCTTGTAGTTGAACTTCTGCAGCCGCTTTCCCTCGTAGGTTTCGACCGTATAGACGTTGCCCTTCGAGTCGAGGGAGACGTTGTGCACCGAGTAGAACTGGCCGGGATACCGTCCGCCCTGGCCGAAGTGGCTCACGACCTGCAGTGGATCGCGAAGCATGGTCCACACGCGATGGTTCGCGCCGTCCGCGACGAACGCGTGGCGCTGCGCCGTGTCGCGGGAGAACGCGATGTCGAATACGGAACCGTCGCCGAGCGTGTCCTTGGCGATCTGCATTTCCTTCACGAACGTGCCGTCTTTCTTGAACACCTGGATGCGATCGTTGGCGCGGTCGCAGACGTAGACGAGACCGTCGTTGGCGATCTGCGCGCAGTGTACGGTCCTGAATACCTGCGGCATGGGCGCCGCCGGATCGTACGGGCCCGGGTCGACGTCGTCCGGCTTCTTGCCGTACGCGCCCCAGTGGCGCTTGTATGCGCCGGTGTCGGCGTCGAACACGATGACGCGACGGTTGCCGTAGCCGTCGGCGACGTACACCTCGTTCGCGGCGAGGTCGACTTCAGCCTCGGCGGCACGGTTCAGATTCGCTGTGTCCGTGTTGCCCTTGCTTTGCCCTTCGTGCCCAATCTGCAACAGGAACTTTCCCTGCCGCGTGAACTTCAACATCTGGTGGCCCTGGTTGGTCGGGAGCCACACGTTGTCCTTGCCGTCGACCGTTACCCCGTGCATCGATGCTGGCCACTGATAACCGGGGCCTGGTCCGCCCCACGACGAGACAAGGTTGCCGGCCATGTCGAATTCGAGAACGGGCGGAGCGACGTCGCAGCAGATCGACGAAATCCGCCGCTTGTCGCCGGGCTGCGGCGGGGGAGAGCCGCCCGGCTGCTGCATGCCGTTGGTGCCGGCCACCATGCCCGCTTCCTTGGGCGCGACGTTGCCGCGATGCGTGATCCAGATGTGATCGCGGGAGTCGACGCTGAGGCCGACGACCGAGCCCATCACCCAGTTATTCGGGAGCGGCTTCGGCCAGAACGGATCGACCTGGTACATCGGCGCCTGCACCGTCGCGCGCGACTGCGCCGAACTTGCCGTCTGCAGCGCCCATTGCGTGAGCGCCAGAACGGCGATGACGGCGATGATGGTGATGCCGGTCTTGTAGTGCTGCTTCATGATGCTCCTTACGGGGGTCTGACCCCCGTACTACTCATGGGGGTCAGACCCCGATTATCGCCACTGCTCTTACGGGCGCCGCCGACGCGCCGCGCCACTTGATCGGCAGCACGCTGACGGTGAAGGAATGGTACGGCGCCGGAATCTCGTGCAGGTTGCACATGTTCTCGAGGTGATAGTACTCGCGCTCGCGCATCACCCGATGCGCCTCCCAGAATTTCTTCCGCTCGAACATCTTGGCCACCGGCGGATCGAAGCCGATGGCGTCGATCCCCATCACCTTGACGCCCCGGTCCAGCACGTAATGCACCGACTCCTTCGTCATGCCCGGATGGTCGGTCAGATACGCCTTGTCGAAGCGTTTCTTGGCGGCATCGGTGCGCAGCAGGACGATGTCGAGGGCCTTGATTCGGTACCCGCCGAGCTTCGTTTCCGCTTCTTCGATGTCGGAGACGGTGATTTCGTCCCCCGCCGCTTTGTGCGTGAGATCGAGCACGACGCCGTCGCCGTAGCAATACTCGATAGGAATGCCTTCGGCGCGCGGCGCGGTCGGATTGACGTGGCCCCACGAGTCGATGTGCGTGCCGATGTGATCGCCGGTGACGATCATGCAGTGATTGGTGATCTCATTGACCCCGAACTTGTCGGTGCCGATGCTCTGCGCCATCTGGCTGTAGGTTTCCATTTCGACGATGACCGGCTTGGCGACGTTGGGATAGGTCATCATCCCCTGGAACACTTCCATACTTAAATCAATCAGCCGTGTCATTGAATCTGCCAATCTTCCAATCTTCAATCTGCCAACAATCTACCAATCGCCAATCTACCAGTGCAGGTATTGACTACTTGCCTTGCCAGCCCCCATCGACATGGACCGACTGCCCGGTGAGATAGCTCGCTTCGTCTGAGGCGAAGAAGGCGACGACATGTCCGATCTCGCGCGGGCCGCCCGCGCGGGCGAGCGAAATCTGCTGCAGCACGAGCGGAAGGATGTCGGGGCTCTTCATGACCCACGCCGTCATGTCGGTGTCGATCAGTCCCGGATGAACGCAATTCACGCGGATGCCTTGCGGCGTCACCTCGGCCGACATGTTGCGTGTAAGCGCTTCGAGGCCGAGCTTCGTCGGCGCGTAGTGCGTGCGGCCGGGCAGCACTTTGGCCGCCTGGATGGAGCCGATATGCACGATGCTGCCTTTGCGCTGCTCGGCAATCGCCTTCCGGCAGTAGACCTGCGAGCAGAGCCACGGCCCGCGAAGGTTGACGTCCACCAGACGCGTCCACTGATCGTCGGTGAGCTCCAGAAACGGCACGATCGTCTCGATGCCGGCGTTGTTGACGAGGATGTCGAGCCCGCCGAGCTCTTTCCACGCCTGGTCGATCATCGCCTCGACGTCGGCTCGCTTCGCGACGTCACCCTTGACGGCCACGGCTTTGCGGCCGAGGGCGCGAATGCCCTTCACCACCTCCTCGGCCGGCGCGGCGCTTGCGATGTAGTTGACAGCCACGTCCGCGCCTTCCTCGGCGAAGACCTCGGCGATGCCGCGGCCGATACCGCGGCTCGCACCGGTGATGAGCGCTTTCTTTCCTTTGAGTCTCATAGTTTTTCCTGGTAAGCGGCGGACAGGCTCGCGTTGGAAGAAGCCGCGAACGCCTGGTCGCGTTCGCGGCATGCTGGTGTCCTGGTTATGAGCGGAGCGTGTAACCGAGCGACTGCAAGTACTTCTTGCTGATCTCGGCGGTCTGGCGCGGCGTGTACGGCATGTTCGCGGAGCCGTCGAGCTCGTGCATGATGTTCGCGTTCGGGTTGGCCTTCTCCATCGTCTCGAGCACCGACTTGAGGTCGACCTTGCCTTCGCCGAGCGGCGTGTAGCCGCCCATGTGCTCCCATCCGCTGAAGTCCTTGAGGTGCATGTGGTCGATGATCTTCGCGAAGTCCTTGACGAGCTGAGCGGCGTCCGTGCCGCCCTTCTGCGCCTGGCCGATGTCGGGGGCGAAGTGCATGTAGCGCGTGTCGATGGCGTTCAACACTTCATACGTCTCTTCACGCGTTTCCACGACGGTGCCGGTGTGCTGATGCAGACCGGTGCCAAGACCGACATCGTTCACCGCCTTGCCGTAGTCGTTGAGCGCCGCAATGATGTTCGCCTTGTGTTCGGCGAACACGTAGCCCTTGCGCGGACCGTTGGGCGACTGCACCAGGTAGCTGCCGCCGTGCTTCTTCAGGATCTTCGCATAGCGCTGCAGCATCTCGATCTGCTCCTTGCGCTGGGCGGGATCGGTGAGGTTCACCGTCACGAAAGCCGACTTCAGGGGAATCGGGTACTTGGCCAGCAGCGGACCGAGGGCGTCCTTCTTGTCGTAATCCTCGAGGATCGACGCGAACGTTTCGAAGCTGTAGTAGCCGAGCTCGCTCGCGTCCCGCAGTGCCGGCTCGAGATTTTCCGGCGTTCGCGGCACGGCGCCCCAAATCAGCATCGTGATGCCAATCTTCAGTCTCTTGGCGGGACCCTGAGCGAAGCCAAGATCGGGAAGCGCCGAAGCGCCGAGGCCAGCGAGGATTGTTTTGGTGAACACGCGACGATTCATACACACGTCCTTTTCTTCCTCACGGGACTTTCGCCTGCTGTGCAACGTTCCGTCTGATAGATTCAGCGATTCTAGAAAGCCCACACCGCGGAGTCAAGGCCAGTTTCTGGAGAAACGAGTTTACTTTAGCGGTAAAGCGCGATGATCGGGCGGCGATTGCATTACGATATCGAGCGAATGACTGCGATTGGGAAAGGCGTGGCCGACGGCTATTTGAGCCGTGGCGAGATCGACGACGTCGCGCGCGACGGGCTCGGCGCGCTGCCTGTCGACGGACGCCGGGTGCTCGTGATCATCCCGGACGGCACGCGGACGATGCCGATGCCGCTGATGTTCGAGCTGATCGAGCGCGAGCTCGGCGCGCGCGTTGCGGCGCTCGATTATCTCGTGGCCCTCGGCACGCACACGCCCATGAACGACGCGCAGCTGACTGCGCACGTCGGTCGGACGGTGATCAATGGCCGCGCAGGCGTGCGCAATATCTTCAATCACCGTTGGGACGACCCCACCACGTATGCACAGCTCGGGACCATCCCCGCGCGCGACATCGCCGATATCACCGGCGGACAACTCAATCAGGATGTGCCGGTTGCCCTCAATCGCCTGGCGACCGAGTACGACCACGTCCTGATCTGCGGGCCGGTGTTCCCGCACGAGGTTGCGGGCTTCTCCGGCGGCGCAAAGTACTTGTTTCCCGGCATTGCTGCCCCCGAGATCATTCACTTCACGCACTGGCTCGGCGCGCTGATCACGTCGTACGCCGCGATTGGCACGATCGACACCGCCGTGCGCGGGGTGATTAATCGTGCCGCCGCGCTGCTCGACACGCCGTTGTCGTTGCTCGCCCTCGTTGTGACCCATCATGGTGTGGCCGGCATGTTCTGCGGCGACATTCACGAGGCGTGGCGGCAGGCGGCGCTGCTGTCGTCCAAGCGCCACATCGTGTGGGTGGACGAGCCGTACGATCGCGTCCTGGCGATCATGCCTTCCATGTACGCCGACCTGTGGACCGCTGGAAAGGGCATGTACAAGAGCGAGCCTGTGGTCGCTGACGATGGCGAAGTGATCATCTACGCGCCCCACGTCACCGAGGTCAGCCGCACGCACGGCAGGATGATCGAGGAAGTCGGCTACCACTGCCGCGACTACTTTCTCGGGCAGTGGGACCGCTTCAAGCAGTATCCGGGCGGCATCCTCGCGCACTCGACGCACGTGAAAGGGAATGGCACCTACGATGCGGCGGCCGGCGTTGAAAGCCCGCGCATCGAAGTGACGCTGGCGACCGGCATGTCCAAAGAGCACAGCGCCATGATCAATCTGGGTTACAGGGATCCGAACACCGTCGACGCGCGCGACTTCGAAGGCGATCCGAAGACGCTCGTCATCCCGCGCGCGGGAGAGATGTTGTATCGGGTACGGCCGACCTGAAGGTCGGCACTACGACAGTATCGACCGAGCACAAGTTCCGAACGAGTACGAGGGTTCCGAACGAGTACGTAGTGCTGGCCTTCAGGCCAGCCCTGGGAGATCGATGACCTACAAGATCGGAGTCGTCGGGCTTGGCGTGATGGGCGCCAATCTCGCACGCAACATCGCGAGCAGGGGATTTCCCGTTGCGGGTTACGACCTCAACGCCGCGAAGACGCAGGCGTTCGCGGCCGGGGAGGCGGCCGGCTCGAGCATCGGCAGTGCCGATGCGCCGGAAAAGCTGATGGCCGTGCTGGAGCGGCCGCGGCGCGTGCTGATGATGGTGCCCGCCGGCCCGCCCGTCGACAGCGTCATCGCCCACCTTCGTCCGCACCTCGAGCGCGAAGACATTCTCATCGATGGCGGCAACTCGTTTTTCCGCGATACCGATCGGCGCGCGGACGAGCTCGCGTCGGCCGGGTTCCGCTTTGTCGGCATGGGCGTCTCCGGCGGCGAAGAGGGCGCGCTTCGCGGGCCGTCGATGATGCCTGGAGGTCCCCGCGAGGCGTGGGATGCGCTGGCGCCCATCCTTCGCGCGATGGCCGCAAGGGCCGAAGACGGTGAGCCGTGCGTGGCGTATATGGGGCCGCGGGGCGCGGGCCATTACGTCAAGATGGTGCACAACGGCATCGAGTACGGCGACATGCAGCTCATCGCCGAGGTCTACGACGTGCTGTCGCGCGCCGCCGGTATGACCGCTCGCGAGATCGCCGACGTCTTTTCGGAATGGAACGGCGGCGAGCTGCGCTCGTACCTCGTCGAGATCACCGCACAGGTGCTCGAGCGCGTCGACAGCGAAACCGGGAAGCCGCTCGTCGACCTCATCCTCGACGAAGCGCAGCAGAAGGGTACCGGCAAATGGATGAGCCAGAACGCGTTCGACGTCGGCGCGCCGATTCCCACCGTGAACGCCGCCGTCGAAGCGCGATTGCTGTCGGCTTTGAAATCCGAACGTGTCGCGGCAAGCAAGGCGCTGCCGGGCCCTGCCGCTTCATCCGCAGCGGTTAACCGGGCGGACGTGATCGACGCGACCCGTCGCGCGCTCTACGCCGCGAAAATCATTTCGTACGCGCAGGGTATGGCGTTGCTGCGGCAGGCGTCGGACGAATACAAATACGGCATCGACCTCGCGGAGGTCGCGAAGATCTGGCGGGCAGGCTGCATCATCCGCGCGGCCTTGTTGTCGGACGTGCGTGCCGCCTTCAGCCGCAACCCGGCACTCGTCAATCTGATGCTCGACGAGCGCTTCTCGGCATCGCTCGGCTCCGGACAGCAGGCGCTGCGCGACGTCGTCCGGATAGCGGTGTCGGCGGGAATTCCCGTCCCGGCGCTCGGCTCGTCGCTCGCCTACTACGACTCGTACCGCACCGCCCGCCTTCCGGCCAATCTCACGCAGGGCCAGCGGGATTTCTTCGGAGCGCATACCTACCGCCGCGTCGATCGCGACGGCGTGTTTCATACCGATTGGACTGATGCATGAGCAACCCTCTGGCGATTTCCGAAAAGGGCGATATCGACTTTCTCTCGCTGGGCGCGCTCGTGCATCGTCTCGATTCCGGCATCTATCCGTTTCACAAGGCCGCGTCTCTCCAGGTGCATGTCAGCGGAGGCGAGTTCAACACCTCGGCGAATCTCTCGGACTGTTTCGGCATGCGCACGGCCGTCGCGAGCGCGATGGTCGACTATCCCGTCGGGGATCTAATCAACGAGCGCGTGCAGGCCATGGGTGTGCGGCCGTTCTACAAGCGCTTCAAGCACGACGGCGCGCGCGGTCCGAACATGGCGACCGTGTACAGCGACCGCGGCCACGGCGTTCGCGCTCCGGTCGTGTTTTACAACCGCAGCAACGAAGCCGCCGCGCTGCTGAAGCCTGGAGACTTCGACTGGAAAGCGATCTTCGCGGGCGGCGTGCGCTGGTTTCACAGTGGCGGCATCTTCGCGGCGTTGTCGGAGACCACGGCTGAGCTGATCATCGAGGCGATGCAGGCCGCGAAGAACAGCGGCGCCGTCGTGTCGTTCGATCTGAACTACCGCGAGAAGCTCTGGAACGCGTCGGGCGGCGGCCATCAGCGCGCGCTCGAGGTGATGTCGCGTATCGTGCGGCATGTCGACGTGCTCGTCGGAAACGAGGAAGACCTGCAGAAAGGCCTCGGCATCAAAGGACCGGAAGTCGCGGCGACATCTGGTCTCGATTCGAGCGCCTTCATCGCGATGATCGACGACGTCGTCTCGCGCCACCCGCAGATCAAGGTTCTCGCCACCACGCTGCGCGAGGTGCACTCCACCAACCGCCACACGTGGAGCGCCGTCGCGTGGATTGCCGGCAAGGCGTACGTGGCGCCGACCTGCGACCTCGACGTGCGCGATCGTGTGGGCGGCGGCGATGGGTTTGCGTCTGGTCTCTTCTACGGTCTGATGAGCGGTGAAACGCCAGAGGAAGCCCTGAAGCTCGGGTGGGCGCATGGCGCGCTCGTCACCACTTTCCCCGGCGACACGACGATGGCCAAGCTCGAGCAGGTGCGGGCGTTTGCCAGAGGCGGGTCCGCACGAATTCAGCGATAGCATCGCGGGAGTATCGACGTCGATGACAACTCTTCCAAGTCGCGCATTGGGCAACTCGACTCTGAAACTGACGCCAATCGGCCTGGGTGCCTGGGCGATCGGTGGCGAGTGGCGATTCGGGTGGGGACCGCAGGATGACGCCGACTCTATCGCGACAATCCGGCGCGCCATCGAGCGCGGTCTCAACTGGATTGACACGGCCGCGATCTACGGGCTCGGCCATTCAGAGGAAGTCGTCGGCCAGGCGCTGCGCGATATCCCGCGCGGCGACAGGCCGTACGTGTTCACGAAGTGCAGCCTCGTGTGGGACGCGGCGGGCAATACCTCGCATAGCCTCGATCCGCAATCCATTCGCAGAGAGGTCGAACAGAGCCTCCGCCGCCTGCAGATGGAACGCATCGACCTGTACCAGATTCATTGGCCGGTCTGGCCCGCAAGCCCGCAGGGACACGATCCCGGTTCGATCGAAGCAGCCTGGACAACGCTCACGCAGTTGAGGGATGAAGGAAAGGTGTCGTTCATCGGCGTCTCCAACTTCGATGTCGCGCAGCTGCAGCGAATTTCGCGCATCGAGACGCCGACCAACCTGCAGCCGCCGTACTCGATGCTGCGGCCCGAGATCGAGCGCGAGATTCTGCCTTACTGCCTCGAGCACAACATCGGCGTCATTCCGTACTCGCCGATGCAGTCCGGGCTGCTGACAGGGAAGATGACGCGCGAGCGGATTGCCACCCTGCCCGAAGGAGACTGGCGCCGCAACAACCGCTTTTACCAGGAGCCGCTGTTGAGTAGGGCGTTCACGCTCGTGGATCGACTGCGCGCCATCGCCGGCGCGCACGGCCGCACGCCCGGTGAAGTGGCGATTGCCTGGACGCTGCGGCATCCTGCCATTACCGCGACGATTGTCGGCGCCCGGAATCCGCAGCAGATCGAAGAGCTGATGGGCGCCGCGACGTTCAGGCTGAGCTCACAGGAGATGGACGAGTTGGAGGCAGCGTTGACCGCAGCATAGGGCCATGGAATGTTTGTGTCTCGACACAGAGACACAGAGACACAGAGAATTCTTTTCCAGGAATCTAAAGGTGACCAGGAGGCCAGGAGATCGGCGATCGTCGATGATCGTCGTTGGTCGGGTCGACCCGATACTGCTCACAGCCTCCTGGTCTCTTAATCTCCTGTTTCGTATTTGTTCTTGTTCTTGTGATTCTTCGTGCCTTCGTGCCTTCGTGTTGAGACAGAAAAATTCGTGACATCCGGCTACAACGCCAGCCCGAAGAATTTCTCCGCGTTTTTGTAGCAGATGCGTTCGACCATCCCGCCGATCAACCCCTCATCGTCGGGCAGCTCGCCGGCTTCCATTTCGCGTCCGAGCAGATTGCACAGAACGCGGCGAAAATACTCGTGCCGCGGATAGGACATGAACGAACGCGAGTCGGTGAGCATGCCGACGAAGTGTGACAGCAGCGCATTGTTGGAGAGGGCGTTCAGCTGCCACTCCATCGCTTCCTTCTGATCGAGAAACCACCAGCCGCTTCCGAACTGGATTTTTCCGGCGACGCTGCCATCCTGAAAGTTGCCGATCATCGTCGCGAACGCGTAGTTGTCGGCGGGATTGAGATTGTAGATGACCATCTTCGGCAGCGCGTGCGCCTGCTCGAGGCGGTCGAGATACCGTCCAAGCGCGTCGATCTGCGGCAGGTCGCCGATTGAGTCGTAACCGGTGTCGCGGCCGAGCAACTGCAGCCCGCGGGTGTTGGCGTTGCGCCGCGCACCGAGATGGAGCTGCTTGGTCCAGCCCTTGTCGGCGTCGAGCTGTCCGAAGTACACCATCATGTACGACGCGAACGCCTCTCGCTCGCCGGCGGTTGCGGGCTGCCCGCCGCGCGCCTTGGCGAAGATCGCCTTCGCCTCGGTCTCGGTGCAGTCGGCCGCATAGCACTGGTCGAGACCGTGGTCCGATAGTCTCCCACCGATGTCGTGAAACGCCTGATGCCGCCGGCGGATTGCTTCGAGCAGGTCGCCGAGCTTCGCGATGTGAACGTCTGCCGCCTGCCCGAGCTTGTCGATCCACGCATTGAAGATGTCTGGCTGATGCGGATCCATCACGCGATCGGCTCGAAATGTCGGATAGATCTTCGTCGGCAGGCCGGATGCCGCAATCTGCTCGTGGTAAGTGAGCGGATCCGCGGGATCGTCGGTCGTGCAGACGGCCCTCACGCAGAACTTGCGCAGGATCCCTTTGGCGCTGAGCTCGGGCGACTGTAGCGCCTCGTTTGCGCGGACCCACACGCTGTCCGCCGTCTTTTCGTCCAGCAGCTCATCGATGCCGAAGTACCGTTTTAGCTCGAGGTGCGTCCAGTGGTAGAGCGGATTCCGTAGTGTCTGGGGCACGGTCTTCGCCCACGCCTGAAACTTCTCTCGCGGTGAGGCGTCGCCCGTACAGAATCGCTCGGGAACGCCGCTCGCGCGCATCGCGCGCCATTTGTAGTGGTCGCCTTCGAGCCATATCTCGAACAGGTTCGCGAACCGCCGATCGGCGGCGACGTCCTTCGGCGGAAGGTGGCAGTGGTAGTCGATGATGGGCTGCGGCGAGGCGTACTGGTGATAGAGCCGCTCGGCGGTCTTCGTTTCGAGCAGAAAGTTATCGTGGATGAAACCCATCTGTTTATTTACAGGAGATCAGAAGATCAGGAGTCCAGAAAGTTCGTTTTCTTTTGGTCTTCTGATCTTCTGTTGACGTCTAGGACATGAGCGCGCGTCTGCAGTATTCGATCGTCTTCGCGAGCTCGGTCATCCGATCCGATCCCGCGGGCATCGGGTACTCGAACTCGATCGTCGCTTGTATCGGCCACTTATTGTCGCGAATCACGTGCAGCGCCTCGACGATCGGCGTGTCGCCTTCGCCGAAGGGGGTGACCGCCCCGTCGTTCAGCTTGCGATCCTTCACGTGCACGTGCGAAATGCGCGCGTGGTGCTGCTTCAGGAACGGCACCGGCGACGTGTTGTTGCCGGCCAGGAAGTGTCCGAGATCCAGATTCGCCCAGTTGTAGCGTGCCTGCTTAAACGCCGCCTCCCAATGCTCGGGTGTGGTCGCCGCGTGGCCGTGATATGCGACCGGAAGCTTGTGCTTGTCGGCAAATGTGCCGATGCGTTCGGTATGTTTCGCGTCGATCTCGCACGAGATCGCCCGCGCGCCCAAAGTGCGCGCGAGGGTAAAGCAGTAATCCACCTCCGCGTCAGACATGTTGTAGATGCCGTCGTATTTGACGATCTCGATGAGGACGCCGGCATCTTCGTACTTCTTGCGGAACGCCGCGACGCGATCCATTGACACCGTCGAACGCCACTTCCGCATCACGTCTGCTTCGGCCTTCTGTCCGTTGGCTGCGGGTGATCCCAGAAACGTTTCGACGGGCTGCGACCGCATCTCGACGGCACTGATATTCAGCTTCAGAGTGCGCTCGAGCACTTCGTCAGGGTTCATGTCGCGCCCGCCGTAGTTGTAGGGTACGTTCATGCCGATCTGCACACCGGCGACTTTTGAGTTGGGCTTCGCCCCGCCCTGCGCCCGCAGCGCGTTAAAGAGTGCCGGCGCTGGAAGGGTCTGTGCGTGAAGCGCGTTGAACAGCTCCGACCCGGGAATCGCCGCCACCGCAAGCTTGCCGAGGTCGCGCCGCGTCAGTTTCATAGTGCGCTCCTGTAACTTTACAGTTCACGTCCAACTTTTTACTTTCCACTTTCCACTTTCTACTTTCAACGGCTCAGTATAATCCGCTCATGCTGCTCCAACGCACACGCATCATTCTGTTTTTCGTCATGCTCGCCGCCGTAGGGGGCTATGCCGCGCAGAACAAACCCTGGCCCCCGGGTCTGCATCAGGTGCCCGAGCTGGCGACGCCGCTGTCGCCGGAAGAGGCGCTCAAGACGTTCTACATGCCGCCGGGATATCGCATCGAGCTCGTGGCCAGCGAACCGCTCGTACAAGAGCCGGTGATGATCAACTGGGACGGCGAAGGGCGCATGTGGGTCGTCGAGATGCCCGGGTTCATGAGGGACATCGAGGGGACCGGTGAGCGTGAGCCAATCGGCAGGATTGTTGTGCTCGAGGATACAAACCGCGACGGGCGCATGGACAAGCGTACCGTCTTTCAGGACGGGCTCATCCTTGCGCGTTCGGTGAAGTTGCTGGAGCGCGGCGTGCTCGTCGCAGAGCCGCCGAACCTCTGGCTGTTGCAGGACACCGACGGCGACCTTCGCGCCGATCGCAAGGATCGCGTTGCGGATCAGTACGGGCGCCGCGAAGCCAACGTCGAGCACACCGAGAACGGCCTCCTGTGGGCGCTCGACAACAACATTTATTCATCCGAAGGGGACACCGCCCTCCGCCTGAAAAACGCAAGATTCGAAATCGGCAAAACGCTCTCGCGCGGGCAATGGGGCATCACGCAGGACGATGCGGGGCGGATTTTCAGGAATTCGAATGAATCGGCGCTGCACGTCGATGTCGTGCCGGCGCACTACTTCGTGAGGCATCCGAATCTGCTTCGCACGCGCGGCAGCTACGAATCCTTGAACGGTCCGAACGGCGAGCTCAACGACGTCTGGCCGATCCGGCCGACGCGCGGTGTGAACCGCGGCTATCAATACGGCATTCTTCGATCCGACGGCACCCTGGCCAGGTACACGTCGGTCTGTGCGCCAACGGTGTTCCGCGGAGATCGGTTACCGGCAGAGCTCTACGGAAATGTGTTTGTTGCCGATCCGACGGTCAATCTCGTGAGCCGTTTCATTCTGAGCGACAGCCCGCAGGGTCTTGTGGCCGCGAAAGCATATCGTGACGTACGCGGCGAGTTTCTCGCCTCGACCGACGAGCTGTTCAGGCCCGTGAATCTCTCAATGGCGCCCGACGGCACGCTCTACGTCGTTGACATGTATCGGGGCATCGTCGAGCACAAAGGCTATTTCACCGAATACTTGCGCGACTATGTCGTGAAGCACAAGCTGGCGCAGTTCACGTCGCGCGGCCGCATTTACCGGATTGTTCACGAGACCACACGGCGCGACACGACTCCGCTGCCGACGACCACGGCGTCTGCGCAGCTCGTCCAGTTGCTGTCGCATCCGAACGGCTGGCGTCGCGACATGGCGCAGCAGCTGCTCGTCGAGCGCGGCGACAAATCGGTGGTGCCCGCGCTACGGAAGGTGGCGCTGGGCTCGGGCGACGTGCGCGCGCGCTTGAAGGCGCTGTGGGTGCTCGACGCGTTCGACGTGATCGAGCCGAGTGATGTTACGCCCGCGTTGTCACATACGAACCGGGATCTGCGCGTGTCGGCGCTGCGATTGTCGGAGCGATGGCTGCGCACGCCGAACCATCCGATCGTGGGAGAGGTGCTGAAGCGGCTCGACGACACCGATTGGGCCGTGCGGCGTCAGCTCGCCGCCACGCTCGGCGAGCTGCCGGCGGGAACGAAGGAAGCGGCGCTGGCGAGCATTCTCGAGCGGCAGGGGGACGATCCGATTGCGGTCGATGCGGCGTTGAGCGGAGCGCGGGGCAGCGAGGTGGCGGTGCTCGATCGACTGCTTCAGGGAGCCAACGAGACTGCGCAGAAATCAGCCGCCATCACGATGGTCGCCGCGACGATCGTGCGCGTGGGCGAGGATGCACCGATCCAGACGCTGATGCAGCGCGTGGCGGAAACGTCGCGTGCGGGCTGGCAGCGATTCGCGTTGTTGCGAGGCGCCGAGGTGGCGCTGCTCGCGGCAACCATGCCCGGCAACCCGAGCCGCGGCGCGGGCGATCCGAACGCGCCGTGCGAGAAGTGCCCGGGCGGGCGCGGTGGTCCGGGTGGCGCGCGGGCGTTCCCCGGCGCGCTCGAGGGAGCGGATACACCTGCGCCGCCGGCGCGCGCCGGCGGTCCGTCCGTCACGTTGTCGCGCGAGCCCGCGCTGATGGCGGTGGCCGCCGAAAAAGGTGAGCTGGGCGACCGCGCCGCGAAGGTGATGGCCCGTATCGGATGGCCCGGGAAGCCCGGGATGGCTGCGGCGGCGGCGCCGCTCGGCGCCGTCGATCAGAAACGATTCGCAGCTGGACAGGAAATTTTCAAGAACCTGTGCGAAGGATGCCACGGCGCCGACGGTCGCGAACAGCCAGGCGCGACACCGAATATCGCCGGCTCGCCCAGCGTGATTGGCGCACCCGGCGTCCCGATTCGCGTGCTCCTGCACGGCAAGGAAGGCCCCATCGGTCTGATGCCGGCGCACGGTGACACGCTGGACGACGCCGAGATTGCCGCCGTGGTCACCTACATTCGGCGCGCATGGGGACAGACAGCCGCACCGATCGACGCCGCGGCAGTACAGCAGGTGCGTGCTGCCACAGCCGGCCGCACCCGCGCGTGGACGCCAGAGGAACTCGCGCAAATCAAATGAGAGATGCTGCCGCGCCGAGCAGGAAGTTGCCGCAACCACCGCCGAGCGACCAAAGGTCGCGAAGGCACAGGTCGTGGGGGTGGGGCCCCACGACAAACTAACCCATGAACGTCGGCATCATCGGCACTGGCGCCATCGCCGGCATGCATGCGCGCGCGTACAAGAACATCGGCTACACGGTGCGGGCGTGCACAAACGTCACGCAGGATAAAGGCCGCGCCTTCGCGGCCCAGCACGGCGCCGAGTTCATCGAGCGATTCGAGGATCTGTGCTCTCATCCGGACGTCGATTTCGTCGACGTCTGCACGTTTCCGTCATTCAGGCTCGACGTAGTTCGCGCATGCGCCGCCAGCCGCAAGCCGGTTCAGGTGCAGAAGCCGATTTCGACAACTCTCAACAGCGCGAGAGAGATTGTCGATACCGCTCGCGATGCGGGCATCCTGCTCGGTGTCGTGAGCCAGCACAGGTTCGACCGTGCGAGCATGTTTCTGTCGTCAGCGATCCGAGCAGGGCGGCTCGGCCGGCTGCTGCAGTGCGACGCCTACGTCAAGTGGTGGCGTTCGGACGAGTACTACGCGCGTCCCGTCAAGGGAAGCTGGGCCATCGAAGGCGGCGGCGCCTTGATCAACCAGGCGATTCATCAGGTCGATCTGCTGTTGTGGTTTGCCGGACGCGTACGCGAGGTATTCGGCATGTGGCAGCTGGGCGCCGCGCACTCGATTGAGTCAGAAGACATCGTCAATGCGGTGATGCGTTATGAGAGCGGTGCGACCGGCACGCTTCAGGCGGCAACGGCGCTGTGGCCGGGTTACAGCGAGCGCATCGAGCTGCACGGCACCAAGGGGAGCGCCATCATCACCGGCGATCAGCTGACAACGTGGGATGTGAAGGATGACGCGGGCGCGCCGCCGCCGCTCAGCACCGCGGTGGCGTCCGGCGCCTCGGATCCGATGGCGATCTCGGTCGAATCGTTCGAGCGGCAGTTCCTCGACTTCGGCGAGGCGATCGCGACAGGTCGCGCGCCGCTGGTGTCGGGCGAGGAGGGCTATCAGGCGCTCGCGTTGGTCGACGCGATCTACCGGTCCTGTCGAATTGGAAACCCGTTCAGGCTGTAGTGTAAGTATGATTTGACCTCCGAATGATTCGCATCGACCGCCAGCGCACCACAGGTGACCTGCTGCCCGCCATCAACCGCGTGTTCGAATTGTCGGCGCAGAAGATTCGCTCCATCGAAGAGTCATGGCGCCCTGAAGACGGATCGCCGGTGTTTACCGCCGCCGGCGTTTACAAGTCGCGAGGCTGGACGGAATGGACGCAGGGCTTTCAATTCGGCTCGCCGTTGCTGCAATTCGATGCGACGAGCGATCGCGAGTTTCTGGAGCTCGGGCGGGCAAGGACGCTCGAGCGTATGGCGCCTCATCTGACGCACACGGGCGTCCACGATCACGGATTCAACAACGTCAGCACCTACGGCAATCTGTGGAGACTCGCACGCGAAGGCAAGTTCGAGGCCGACGCCTGGGAGATGCGGTTTTACGCCCTTGCGCTGAGGGTAACCGGAGCCGTGCAGGCGCACCGCTGGACTCCCGTCGGCGATGGCGGATTCATCCACTCCTTCAACGGCGCGCACTCGCTGTTTGTCGACACGATCCGGACGCTGCGCGCGCTGGCGCTCTCATACGTCCTTGGCCATCGCCTGCTCGAAGAGCAGGACGTGCAGGTGAATCTGCTCGACCGGCTCATCCAGCATGCGCGCGCGACGGCTGAGTACAGCATCTACTTCGGTAGGGGACGTGACGCGTACGACGTCCGCGGCCGCACCGCGCACGAAAGCCTGTTCAACGCCGCGAACGGCACGTATCGCGGACCCAGCTCGCAGCAGGGCTACTCGCCGTTCTCGACCTGGACGCGCGGCCTCGCATGGGCGATGCTGGGTTTTGCGGAACAGCTGGAGTTCTTGCAGACGATCGACGCGTCCGACATCGCTCGATTTACGAAAAACGAAAAAATGGGGTCTGACCCTATTTATCAAGCGGCGTCGGCGACGTGTGATTTCTATATCGACTACGCGGCCGCTGCCGATGGAGTGCCGTATTGGGATACTGGCGCGCCCGGGCTTGTGCCGCTTGGCGACTGGGGATCCAGGCCGGCCGATCCGTACAACGATCACGAGCCCGTGGACAGCTCCGCCGCGGCGATTGCCGCGCAGGGGCTGCTGAGGTTTGCACGCGTGGCTGCCGCTCGCGGTGCCGACGGCAGCCGGTATGAGCAGGCGGGACTGCGAATACTCGAGACGCTCATGGACGAGACCGGGCCGTACTTGAGCCGGGACGCGAAGCATCAGGGACTTCTGCTGCACTCGATCTATCACCGTCCGAATGGTTGGGACTACGTGCCGCCAGACTCGCGCGTCCCGCGTGGAGAATCAAGCATGTGGGGCGATTACCATCTGCGTGAGGCGGCGCTGCTGGTCAAGCGGATGGCCGATGGCGAGCCGTACTACACGTTCTTTGGAGGCTCTCGGTGATACAACCCCAGCCGCGCATCGCGCTGGTCACCGGCGGCACGCGCGGCATCGGGCTCGGCATCGCCCGCGCGCTCGCGCGCGACGGATGGACGCTCGCCCTGTGCGGTCTCCGCTCGCGCGAAGCGGTCGCGGATGTGACCGGGGAGCTCGCGTCCCTGGGCGGCGGGGCCGAGTACTGGACGGCCGACATCGGAAGCCCGGCCGATCGCGCTCAGCTGCTGTCGTCGATCGTCGCGCATTTCGGCGCCCTTCATGCGCTCGTGAACAACGCCGGCCGGGCGCCGCGGGTGCGGGCAGATCTCCTCGCCGCCCCGGAGGACAGCTTCGAGGAAGTCATGCGGACCAACCTGCAGGGCCCGTACTTTCTCACCCAGGCCGTCGCGCGGTTGCTGGTCGAGCAGCAGGCCGACGCGGGCATTCCGCGCGCCATCGTGTTCATCACGTCGGTCTCGGCCGAGATGGCCTCGCCGCATCGCGGTGAGTACTGCGTGAGCAAGGCCGGGCTGTCGATGGCGGCGAAATTGTTTGCGGTGCGCCTCGCGCGCGATCGCATTCCGGTCTACGAGGTGCGCCCGGGCATCGTCGCCACGGACATGACGGCGGGCGTCAAGGAGATGTATGACCAGCGCATCGCCGACGGCCTCGTTCCCGAAGGAAGATGGGGAATGCCGGACGATGTGGGCCGCGCGGTGGCGTCGCTGCTCCGCGGCGACATCGCGTACGCGACTGGCACAATCGTCAACGTCGACGGTGGATTGTCGATCCCGCGTTTATGAACTTATGACAACACGATCCAGAGCCGAGGTCGTCGCTGAAGTGGAAAAACTTGGCGTCGTCGCCATCATCCGCATGCCGGATCCGATGGCGCTGCGCGCAGTCGTCGATGCGCTGGCGGAAGGAGGAGTGCGCGCGCTCGAGGTGACGATGACCGTGCCGCGTGCGATCGAGCTGATCGCAGAGATCGCGCCGACGTTGCCTTCGGACTTTCTGTTCGGCGCCGGCACGCTGCTCGACGCCGACACCGTTCACCGCGCCGTCGACGCAGGCGCGCAATTCATCGTCAGCCCGGTGTTCAAGCCCGAAGTCGTTCAGGCCGCGCACCAGGACGGAGTGCCGGTGATGCCCGGCTGTTTCACGCCGACCGAGATTCTCGCCGCGTGGGAGATGGGCGCCGACATCATCAAGGTGTTTCCCGCCACGTCGGTAGGCCCCGGCTACCTGAAAGACATCAGGGGACCTCTTCCGCAGGTGAAGCTGATGCCCACAGGCGGCGTGTCGATCGACAACGCCGGCGACTGGCTGCGAGCCGGCGCTGTCGGCGTGGGTGTGGGATCCGCGCTGGTCGACACGAAAGCGATTGCGGCGAAGCAGTTCAACGTGATCGCCGACAACGCGCGGAGGATCGTTGCCAACGTCGCCGCCGCGCGACGCACATAAGGCCCAGTCATCATGCCAAAGGTCGTCACGTTCGGCGAGATCATGTTGAGGCTCAGTCCTCCGGGCTACGAGCGCTTTCTTCAGTCGCCGATGCTTGGGGCGACATTCGGCGGCGGAGAAGCCAACGTCGCCGTCAGCCTCGCCTTGTTTGGACTGGAGAGCTACTACGTGACGCGGCTGCCTGCGCACGACATCGGCGAAGCGGCCGTGCGTGCGTTGCGGGCCGAAGGCGTCAGAACCGATTTCATCATTCGCGGCGGCGACCGCCTCGGCGTCTACTATGTGGAGGCGGGCGCGAGCCAGCGTGCGTCCAACGTCATCTACGACCGCGCTCGTTCGGCGATCAGCGAGCTCGAGCCTGGAACCGTGGACTGGCCGAAAGTGTTTACGGGAGCCGACTGGTTTCACGTGACGGGGATCACACCTGCACTCGGCGAGAAAGCGGCGGCATGCACGCGTGAGTCGATCGATGCCGCGAAGAAGGCCGGCGCGAAGGTGTCGGTCGATCTGAACTTTCGCAAGAAACTCTGGACCGAGGCGCAGGCGCAGAAGGTGATGCGCCCGCTGATGGGACAGGTCGACCTCGTGATTGCCAACGAGGAAGACATGCAGTCGGTGCTCGGCCTCGAAGTGCCGAACACGGACGTCACGTCGGGGCACCTGAATCTGGACGGCTACAAGAGCGTCGCCCAGCGCCTGACGAAAGAACTGGGGCCGCCTCTCGTCGCGATCACGCTGCGCGAAAGCGTCTCGGCGAGCGACAACGGATGGAGTGCGGTGCTATGGGACGACAGAGCAGGGCGCTTCATCCAGAGCCAGCGCTACGATGTGCGGGTGGTCGATCGCATCGGCGGCGGCGATAGCTTCGCGGCGGGCCTGATCTACGGCTTGCTCACAGGCCGCGGTCCAGAGGCGTCACTCCGCTTTGCCGTCGCCTCCAGCGCGCTCAAGCAGACGATTCCAGGAGATTTCAACCGGTTGTCGGTGGCCGAAGTCGATCGCCTCGCCAAAGGCGACGCGTCGGGCCGCGTTCAGCGGTAAGGGTTTCAATATGAACATCCAGCCGATTACTACGGAGAGCTGCATCGTCCGTAACACCGCGTCGAAACACGGACGAACGACGGCGGTCGAGCCCGGCAGAACGGCGGCGAAATACCTTCGCTACGGCCGCATCATTTTGAGCGCGGGCGACGAGCCGATCCGCTTCGACACGCACGACCGCGAGACCAGCCTGATCGGCCTCAATGGGTCCGCCCAGATCACCACCGAAGGCAAGCCGTACGCACTCGGCCGATACGATGCGATTTACGTCCCACGCGACGCGTCGATTGAAGTCGTGCCAGGCTCGGCCGGATGCGACATCGCGGAGATTTCCTCGCCCGTCGCGAAACGGCATCCCGTTCAATTCGTCGCGTTCAGCAACGTGCAGAAGGATCCCGGGCTGCACTTTGCCGCAGGCGGTCCTGGGAGCCAGCGCGAATTGAACATCCTGATCGGCAAAAACGTCGAAGCCGGCCGCCTGATGGCGGGAGTGACCTTTAGTGCGCCAGGCAACTGGACGTCATGGCCGCCGCACGAGCACGCCGTCCTGGCCGAGGAAGCGTATCTCTATATCGACATGCCGGCGCCCGCATTCGGCGTGCAACTCGTCTACACCAACAAGACCGATCCCGAAGTGGCAACCATCGTCCGTGAAGGTGACGTCGTGCTGATGCCCGCGGGTTACCATCCGAACGTCGCCGCGCCAGGCGGACAAATTAATTTCCTCTGGATGATGGCGGCCAACCGCGAAGACGACGACCGTCTGTTCGGCGTCGTCAACGTGCAGCCCGAGTTTGCGGCGGGCGGCTCGGGCCTCGACAAGGGGAAGAAATGAATTGGGACACGATTCCCGTGGAGCGGGTCGCTGAGGGTATCGAACGCCAGATGGTCGTCGGCGAGAAGTTGATGATCTGCCGCCTCACAATTCAGCCGAGGGTCGTCACTGCCGTGCACACCCACGAGCACGAGCAGGTCACCATGGTCGAGCGGGGCCACGTGTTATACGTCATCGACGGAGTCGAGCGTGTCTGTGCGGCTGGTGACGTTCTGCACTTTCCGCCGCATCTCCCGCATGGCGCGACCATGCTCGACGAGGAAGTGGTGCTGGTCGATGTCTTCACTCCGCGGCGCGAGGATTTCCTTGCGCGGAAAGAGTCCGCCTGAAGGCGGACACTACCAATGTCTCAAGGCTTGTTCGATCTGACTGGAAAGATTGCGCTCGTCACGGGAGCGTCGCGCGGGCTCGGCGCGGGCATGGCGCTGGCGCTGGCCGATGCCGGCGCCGACGTCGCCGTTCATGCGAGCGTGCAGCCGGCCCTCGCGACCGAAGAGGCAATCATGGCGAAGGGACGGCAGGCGCGGAGTTTTACGGCGAATCTCGAGAAACGGGAAGAAACGCTCGGGCTCGTTCCTGCGGTCCTCCAGGCGTTCGGACGGATCGACATCCTCGTGAACAACGCCGCGACGATGAGGCGGGCCCCTGCGGCGCAACATCCGGACGACATGTGGGATGAAACGATCGAGGTGAATCTCTCGAGCGTGTTCTTTCTCAGTCGCGCCGTTGGCGTGCACATGCTGGAGCGCGGCGGCGGCGGGAAAATCGTGAACATCGCGTCGATGCTGTCGTTTCAAGGGGGCATCACCGTGCCCAGCTACGCGGCGGCGAAAGGTGGCGTCGCGCAGGTGACCAAGGCATTCGCCAACGAATGGGCGCCTCACCGCATCAACGTCAATGCAATTGCCCCCGGCTACATGGCGACCGACAACACCAGCGCGCTGCAGGCCGACCCCGTGCGGAGCCGGCAAATCGGTGAGCGGATTCCGGCTGGGCGGTGGGGGACCCCCGACGACCTCGGCGGTGCGGTGGTATTTCTCTCGTCACGCGCCTCGGACTACGTAAATGGGCACGTTCTCGTCGTCGATGGCGGATGGCTTGGACGATAATAGTCGAAAGTCTAGATAAGGAGTGCGCATGAGCATTCAGGTACCGGCCTCCGCGCGTCCTGCCATTGCTACAGGCGTGGTCACCGGCGTGAAGGTAGGCAACTACCGGTGGTACGTCTGCGGGCTCCTGTTTTTTGCGTCGGTCATCAACTACATCGATCGCCAGGTGATCGGCATTCTCAAGCCGACGCTGCAGCAGCAGTTCGGCTGGAGCGAGCTCGATTACGGCGACATCGTATTTTCGTTCCAGCTCGCCTACGCGATCGGCTTTCTGTTTGCCGGCCGCATCATGGACCGTCTCGGTACGCGGGTCGGGTTCGCGATCGCGATCGTGGTGTGGAGCGTCGCCGCGATGGCGCACGCGTGGGTGATGTACTTCGGCGGAACGGTGGCGGCGATGCTGGCGATGTTCGGCTTGACGTACAGCGCGTCGGTCGCCGGTTTCATGGGCGCGCGCTTTGCGCTCGGGCTCGGCGAAGCCGGCAATTTCCCCGGCGCGATCAAGACGGTCGCAGAATGGTTTCCCCGTAAGGAGCGCGCGTTCGCGACCGGCATCTTCAACGCCGGCACGAATATCGGCGCGTTGCTGACGCCGCTAGTGGTTCCCATCATCACGCTGTCGTTGGGATGGGAGTGGGCGTTCGTCGCCACGGGCGCGCTCGGGTTTCTGTGGCTTGCGTTGTGGTGGTTTTCATACCGATCGCCCGAGGAACACCCGCGCGTCAGCCAGGCGGAGCTCGCCTACATCCGCACCGATCCGCCTGAGCCCACGACAAGAATGTCGTGGGGAACGATTCTTCCACACCGGCAGACCTGGACGTTCGCTGTCGCGAAGTTCATGACCGATCCGGTGTGGTGGCTGTACCTGTTCTGGATTCCGGACTTTCTCTATCGGAACTACGGGCTGAGCTTGACGACCATGGGGCCGCCGATTGTCGTGATTTATCTGATCGGCGACGTCGGCAGCGTCGGGGGCGGATGGCTGTCGTCCACGCTCATCAAGCGCGGGTGGACGGTGAACGCCGCGCGCAAGACGGCGATGCTGGTGTGCGCGCTCGCGGTGACGCCGATTATCTTCGCCGCCAATGCGTCGAGTCTGTGGATGGCGGTTGGCCTGATTGGTCTCGCGGCGGCCGCGCACCAGGGCTGGTCCGCCAAAGTGTACACCCTGACCTCCGACATGCTCCCGAAGCAAGCAATCGGCTCGGTCGTCGGCTTCGGCGGCACGGCCGGGGCGATCGGCGGGATGCTGATCGCGAAGCTGACCGCGGCGGTGTTGCAATACACCGGAAGCTACCTTCCCGTGTTCATCATCGCCTCGTCGGCTTATCTGGTGGCGCTGTTGATGGTGCACCTGCTGTCGCCGCGCCTCGAGCCCGCGCAATTCGACTAGAAATGAGCCGGGCCCCATTCTTGTCGCCCGGCCCATTTTCGGTCGGCGCGGTGACCGACGAGTTCTCACCCGACGATCTGGACAGAGCGCTTGGGGCGATGGCCAACCTCGGTATGACTTTCGCCGAGCTTCGGGTCGTCAACGGCAGGAACATCCTCGAGCACACCGACGCAGAGGTCGACGCGATCAGGGCGAAGGTCGAGGCTCGCGGCATGCGTGTCGTTGCGATCGCATCGCCGGTGCTGAAGTGCGCGCTGCCCGACGCCCCGCCGATTGCGCCGCACATCCAGCAGGACATGTTCAGCTCGGCATTCGGGTTCGACGATCAGCCGAGGCTCGCGCGCCGCGCGTTCGACATCGCCGAGCGTATGGGTGCCCGTATCGTCCGTGTATTTTCGTATTGGCGCTCGGTCGATCCCGACGCGTGTTTCGATCGCGTCGCATCTTCGCTGCGCGGGTTGGCCGATTCCGCTGCCGAGCGATCGCTCATCGTTGGCATCGAGAACGAGCACGCGTGCAATATCGCGACCGGCGCCGAGACCGCGCGGCTCCTCGCCGCCGTGGATCATCCCGCGCTCGGTGTCGTCTGGGATCCGGCAAATGCATTCGTCGCCGGCGAGGTGCCGTACCCCCAGGGCTACAGGCACATTCCACTCTCGCGGATCGCTCACGTGCATGCGAAGGATTGCACGGTCGCCAATCATGTGCCGGTATTCGGTCCGTTGGGAGATATGGGGCCAGGCAGTGTCGACTGGCCTGGACAACTCGGCGCGCTCGCGCGCGACGGATATCGCGGCACCGTGAGCCTCGAGACTCATTGGAAGGGCCCGGACGGCGACAAATTCCAGGGCAGTATGATTTGCGGAAGAAACCTACAGGAGATGATCCGTCATGCTGGAGCTTGAGGTCCTTCATCACGTGGCGATTTCGGTGAGCGATCTCGCGCGCGCCAAGGCGTTCTATGGAGAAGTGCTCGGTCTCGAAGAGATTGCAAGGCCCGCGTTTCCGTTCGACGGCGCCTGGTATCGCGTCGGCAATCAGGAAGTACACCTCATCGTGTCCAGGGATCCGACATTCCGCACCGGGAAGGGCGTGACACTGGAGGATGGTCATTTCGCGCTGCGGGCGAAAAACTTTGGCGCCGCCCTCGCGCATCTCGAATCGAAGGGATGCCACGAGGGTGGCGACGAGCCCGGCCGATCGATGCGCGTCAACCGGGCCAGCGTCACCGGCTACCCGCAGGTTCACGTGCTCGATCCCGATCGGAATGTGATTGAGATAAACGCTGCTAGCTTGTAGGTGGTAGGTGGTAGGTGGTGGGTGGTAGCAAGAACGAAATGCCTACCGCCTACCAGCTAGTTACTCAGGCAACTGCTTCCCGAGCGTTTCCGGCCCGAGCCAGATGATAACGAGCCCTACTGCGTAGAACACCGTCAGCACCGAACCGGCCATTGGAAAGCTTCCGCCAAAGAAACCCATGAGCGTTGCCGTCTGAAGACCGCCGACGGCAGCAAGGATGCGGCCGAAATTGTAGGCGAAGCCCTGGCCCGTCGCCCGTACGACTGTGGGGAACAGCTCCGGAAGGTACAACGGAAACCATCCGTAGAATGCCGCCGTGATGCCGCCGGCGAGGAACATCGAAAACAGAAAGAAGCCATCGAACCGGTCGTTGCCCTGGTACAGCAGGAGACACGACAGAATCGATCCCACGCAAAGCGCTGCGTACGTGATCCGTCGTCCGAATTTCCCGGCGACGACCCCGGCAAGAATCGGGAAGAGTATGGCGCCGAACGCCGAAGCGATCTGCGTGTACTCCCTCGAGAAGCGGCTCGGATCGGGCTCGAGCTGAAATGCCCAGCGCGGGGCCCATTGGATCGATCCCCACGTGCCGAGCAGCGCGACACCGGCCAGTCCGGCGCCGAGTAGCATATGTTTGATGACGATGCGTTCCTGGTGCGGCGCGAGAGATCCGGCGGCGATCGCGCGCGTCAGATAACGCCGTACCGGATATAGAAATCCCCATAGGGCGGCGGCGACGCCGGCGATCGTGATGATGGTGGCAGTGCCCGGCCCTGTGCCTGCGGGTGACCAGCTCCAGATGATCGCGATCGACGCCAGGCATCCGGTCGTGACGCCGAGCAAATCGCCGTTGGACCAGTGCGACGTGGCTCCGCGCGCCTTTTCGTGCTCCCACTTTCGCGATTCCGGCACGAACAGCCGGATGAAAAACACGAGGAGCGCCGGCAGCGCGCCGCTGATCATCAGAAATCGCCATCCGGAATTCGCCAGCAGCCTGCTCACCGCCGCCGTCGGCATGCCGATACCGAGAAGCACCGCTTCGACACCGCCGATGAAGCTGTGGAGGCCGATGCTGAGGAGGCCGACCATCAGGAATCCGAGATTCGCGGCGGCGCCGATCAGGCCGGCGAGCAGCGCCCGTGATTTGTTCGGCCAGATTTCGTTGACGAGGGCGACGCCGAGCGACCACTCACCGCCCATGCCGAGCGAGGCGACGAACCGGAGCGCGGCGATGTGCCAGGCTTCCGTGGCGAAGCCGCAGAGTCCGGTGAAGACGGCGTAGGTGAAGATGCTCAACGCCATCGCGCGCACGCGGCCGATACGGTCGCCAAGCCAGCCGAAAAACACGCCGCCGGTTGCT
>Ga0184625_10000045_pt1 | contig 28804 bp, 27 predicted proteins | sample PLM3_30_b1_FD_133151 | JGI IMG/M metagenome (GOLD analysis project Ga0184625, IMG submission 133151) | Groundwater sediment microbial communities from an aquifer in East River, Colorado, USA - PLM3_30_b1 | ecosystem: Environmental > Terrestrial > Soil > Riparian zone | place: USA: East River... | reverse complement strand
CAAATCGCCCGGCCAAAAAGGAAGAAGCCGCCGTCACCGGCGGCTTCAGCCAAGTATCGAACGAACGGAGCTTACTTAAGCTGCGTCGCGATGCTGTCAAACTTGCCCTGCAAGTTCGTGCCGATCGCGTTGACGGTCGCAATAATCACGACCGAAATGCCAGCGGCGATGAGGCCGTATTCGATCGCGGTGGCGCCGGACTCGTCCTTCAGGAACGCAACAACCTTAGACATTGGACATCCTCCATGTGGCTGTCTTCAGTAATCATCTGTACAGATGATGGCAGCAACGTACCGTTGGCCCGTTAAAAAGAAGCTTCGGCGGAGGCCCAGGAATCATTTCAAATTTTACGAAGTAGAGAGCATGATTTCGCTGATGGAGCGGGGACAAAGCACTGGTGGTCACCCAGGCCCGTTTTTTCAAGTGAATCCGTATCCTGCCCATCAGGATCAGGGCGGCAGGCTTTTGATCTCTGACGTCACAAAGGCCGGCGTATTAACTGGCCATTATCCACATCAGCGAAGAGTTCGTAGACGGACCTTAGGCTCTTTCCGCTTCAGATCGGCCCATCAATCACCCCTTCACCGGGTACCTCCCTGGCCGAATTTGCGCATCTTCCCTACACATCCTCCGGCCTATCGACGTAGACGAGCCCTGCCTTCGCGAGCGGTTCGCGCATCTTGTACATGTCCAGACTGAGCGTGCCGGCCTCAAGCTGTTTGCGCTTGCCGTCCTCATCGTCCTTACGCTTTTGCGCTTTCTGGGCAGTCTCGACGGAGAGCTTCTTCGGGATCACCACCACGCCATCGTCGTCGGCCACAACCACATCGCCCGGCTCAACGTTTATCCCCGCGCATACGACTGGAACGTTGACCGCGCCAAGCGTCGACTTGACCGTGCCCTTGGCCGAGATCGCCTTCGACCATACGGGAAAGCGCATTTCGGAGATCGGACGAACGTCACGGCAGCCGGCGTCGATGACAAGGCCAATCACGCCGCGGGCACGTAGCGCCGTCGCAAGCAATTCGCCAAACATGCCATCCGTATTGTCGGCGGTGCATCCGACGACCAGCACATCGCCCTTTTGACATTGCTCGACCGCCACATGGATCATCCAGTTGTCTCCGGGCTGCGCCAGCACGGTGACCGCCGGCCCCGCGATTTGCGCGCCGGCCCAGACAGGGCGCATATAAGGCTTCATCAGACCCGAGCGGCCGAGTGCCTCGTGCGCGGTAGAGACACCGACTGCAGCAAGTGTGCCGATGGCATTGCTGTCGGCACGTTTGATATTTCGAACGACGACGGGCTTCATTTCAGAATTTCCTCCACGGTCGGGAACAGCCGCTGATACGCCTCGCCGTAAGTCATCGGCACTCCGGTGTTACGGCTGCCTTGAATCCCCCGGTTGAGCGCAACCCGCTCATAGTACGCCCACAAGTGTTTCTGCGCCGCGAGGATCTGGAAGGCCTTGTACTTCTGTTCCCATACGTCATCAATTTTCAAAATGAGATTTGGCCTGTAGTTGCACATTTCCGGCTGATGCGGCTCGAACAGGAAGACCGGTGGTGCCGAGTACTTGTACTTCGCATCGGGCTTGTGCCCCATAGCCTGGGCGACGACACGGGTTTCCTGCGCGAAATGCGCGGCATTGGGATGGTCGAAGTTGTAAGGGTCTTCCAGCGCGTGGGTCAGCACGAAGGACGGATTGATCTCACGGTATATATCGACCATGCGGTCGAAGTGCGCTTCATTGAGCTTGAGCGGATAGTCGCCGCAGTCGAAGAATTCGATTTCCGCTCCGAGAAGCTTGGCTGCACGTTCAGCCTCATCCTTGCGCCCGGCTTTGACTTTTTCCAGGGTCGCGCCCGCCTCTTTCCAGGCAAATTGGCTCTCGCCACGCTCACCAAACGACAGGCAGACGATTTTGACCTGGTAGCCCCGTTTGGCATGCAGCGCGATGGCGCCACCCGCGCGCCAGACGAAATCGCCTGGATGCGCGGTGACGACGAGTCCGGTTTTCTGGTCCGGCATTGAACGCTCCTTTTCCGTGCCGGATTGTTAAACTAGGTTGAGTGCCGGGCGGTCAAGCCGTGTATCGGTGTGAAGCGGAGGCATTTCATTATGGCAAATCCCGATGCCGCCACGTTGCGCATCGCTATCGGCGACTATCCGCATACGCTGCCGCTCAAACGGGGGGAGATCACGTCGCCCTGGTTGAAGCTCGAATTCGTTGAGGTGAAGCCGCTGTACCAGGCATTCAAGCCCATGGTCCGCGAGCATGCTTATGATGCCAGCGAGTTGGCGCTGGTCACCTATTTCCAGGCCAAGGAACATGACAAGGGGCTGGTCCTGCTGCCCGCCGCGATGCTCGCGCGCTTTCAACACGGCACCATGCTGTTCAATTCCGAGCGCGGCACACTTACGCCAAGCGATCTGCCTGGTCGTCGGATCGGCGTGCGCTCCTATAGCCAGACCACCGGCGTGTGGATCCGCGGCATTCTTGAAAATGATTACGATATCGATCTCAGCGGCGTGCAATGGGTGACGTTCGAAGATGGGCACGTCGCGGAGGCTGATGATCCGCCGGGCGTCATCCGGGCGCGTAACGATCAAGACATAACGGCCATGCTGATTGCCGGAGAATTAGATGCGGCAATCTACGGCGCCGCGCTGCCGAAGGATCCACGACTGCAAAGCGTCATTCCGGATCCGGAGGCGGCCGCGCGCAACTGGTACGGCAAGCACGGCCTCGTTCCCGTCAACCACATGGTCGTGGTCACTGACGAGCTTGTCCGATCAAATCCGAAAGCCGTTGCCGAGCTCTACCGTTTGCTGGAAGAGGGACGGAAGGCCGCGCCGCCGCCCGGAAGTATCGATACCGCACCGTTCGGCAAGGAAGCCAATCGACGCTGTCTGGACCTCCTCATGTCATATTGCGAGCAGCAGCATTTGATTTCGCGGCGGCCGAATTTCGACGAACTTTGGTGGCAACTGACAGTCGGCAAAGAGGAGTGAATGAGCGATGAAAAAAATCTACACCGGCGGATGCCAGTGCGGAAAAGTCCGTTACGAAGCGCAAGCCGACATCGGCGAAGTTCTCACGTGTAATTGCTCGCGCTGCCGCAAGCTCGGGCCGTTGTTGTCCGCCGTTGCGATGTCCGACTTCAAACTTGTCTCCGGTGAGGACGAGATGACGGACTACCAATTCAACAAGCGCACGATTCATCACCCATTCTGCACGACCTGCGGCATCCAGTCTTACGCCTGTGGCAAAGGGCCGGGTGGCAGGGACATGGTCATGCTCAACGTGCGCTGCCTCGACGGTGTCGACGCGGATCAGTTCAAGGTGAAGAAATTCGACGGCGCGAGCCTGTAACGGCGAAGGGGCCTGCGCAAAAGAGCGCCCCCGCAAAAAAGTGCCCCAAAAGCCATAACGGGCAGACCGTCGTCCGCCCGTCACAAGCTCTCGGATCCATTCCTGGTGCTGGCCGAAGCCCGCGCAGGTACCAGTTACTGAGAGCCAGGGCCGGTAGTCACGAGCCACGAATACTGCAAGCAGCATCCACGTCCCATGCCCAGTCCGGTCATGGCGGCCATCCGTGTCCGGCGGAGCCGAAGATGGGCGACCTGTCGGAAAGCGTACAACTGCCTCACGTCCTGGCAAGTCCGGAGAATCGCTGTTGATAATTCCGAGGATGAAATTTGGCGTCGATTTTCTGAAAAAATTCCTAGGCTTCGCGCGGGGCTCGAAACGCAGGGCCGTGCAAAATGTACGGACAGGCGTTATGCATTGACGCGCGTTCCGATGTTCGCGCCGCGATCAGGATTACAACATGAAGACTATTTCCGCCCGTGATCGGCTCGAGGCCGCGCTCAGCCGCATCGATGACCCGAAAGGCGAGGGGGCACGCGCCTGCCTCACAATTTACCGTGAACAGGCGAGAGCTGCGGCTGAGGTTGCAGACGCGCGGGCGAAAGCCGGTATCTCGATCGGGCCGCTCGATGGAACGATTGTCACCATCAAGGACCTCTTCGATGTTGCCGGTGAAGTGACACGTGTCGGCTCCAAGGTCTTCGCCGAAGAAGCGAAGCCGGCAGCAGCGGATGCACCGGCTGTTCAGCGTCTGCGCGGCGGCGGCGCAGTCATCGTCGCCAAGACAAACATGAGTGAATTTGCCTACACGGGGATCGGCGCGAACCCGCACTTTGGCACGCCTGGCAATCCGGCCGATCGCACGCGTGTTCCCGGAGGTTCATCTTCGGGTGCCGCTGTGGCTGCCGCTGACGGCATGTGCGAGGTCGCAATCGGCACCGACACAGGCGGCTCGTGTCGCATTCCCGGCGCGCTCTGCGGCATCGTCGGTTACAAGCCCAGCCGACAGCGCATTCCGACCGAAGGAGCTTTCCCTCTATCGTACAGCATTGACTCCATTGGTCCGATTGCACGGTCAGTCGAAGCATGCGCCAAAGCCGACGCCGTCATGGCTGGTGAAAATTTTACGCCGATCGAGCCGGCACCTCTTGCCGGGCTGCGCATTGGTGTCGTTCAGGGTTCCGCACTCGAGAATCTGGATGAAACGGTGACGAAGCGTTTCTCGGACGCGCTTGCCCGGCTACGCCAGGCAAATGCCCGCATGTCAGAGGAAAAACTGGCGCAGCTCGATGGCATGGCCCAGGTCAACAGCAAGGGTGGCGTCCAGCCGGCGGAGGCCTTCGCTGTGCATCGCGACCTGTTGTCTCGACGCGCGGATGCAATCGATCCAAATGTGCGCGTACGGCTTGAGCGCGCGGGGACTATCAGCGCTGCCGACTACATCGATATGGTCCGCGAGCGACAACGCCTCATTCGTTCAATGGATGGGCGGCTTGCCGATATCGACGTGCTGGCGTGGCCGACCACGCCGATGGTGGCGCCGACCATGCAGGAGGTCGCGGCACCGGATGAATTTGCGCGCAAGAATGCCATGCTGCTGCGAAACACTGTCATCGTGAATTTTTTCGATCTCTGCGCCATATCGCTACCGCTACCGCGCGAAAGTGGCCTGCCGACGGGCCTTATGTTGGTCGCGCGCAACGGCCGGGACCAGCGTCTGTTCCGGATTGCTGCGGCTGTCGAGCGGCTATTTGCAACATAGTTCGAAAATCCGAGGCTTGTTCAACGAAGGGAAAATCCGGCATCATGCCGTCAATGGCCGTGAGAGCCGACAGGGAGGATACGATCATGAGCCGCAAACCGCGTTCGGGCACTGTGCGCATCACACGCCGCGCCGTGACTGCAGGGTTAGGTGCAACGGCGGTTGCCGGCATAACCCCATTCAATATCGTCCGCGCGCAAGGCGCCGCCTTGAAGGTCGGCGTGCTGCTGCCGCGCTCAGGCGTTCAAGCGGGTATAGGCCAGGATTGCCAGCGCGGTGTCGACATCACCCCGGCGATCCTCAAGGATCTTGGATTGCCCGCTCTGGAGATCATGAATGCGGACACCGAAACGAACGTGGACGTCGCCCGTTCCCGTGCCGAAAAGCTGATCGCGGACGGCGCCCAGCTTCTTGTCGGGGCCTTCGACTCCGGGCAGAGCAGCGCGATCGCACAGGTGGCCGAGCAGAAGGGCATTCCCTACGTCATCAACATTGCCGCGGCTCCGCCTATTACGGAGCAGGGCTACAAGTTCGTCTTCCGCAATTTTCCGACCGCGGGAACGATTCTGAGCGACGCTTTCGCCAATCAGAAGGAAATTTTTGCGAGCACCGGCCAGGCGCCGAAGAGCGCGGTATTCCTGCACGTCAACGATACATTCGGCACGGCAATGTCGAAGGGCATCGGCGCCGTAATGCCGAAGTTTGACCTGCCTTACAAAATTGTCGAGGAGATCGCCTACGATCCGGCGGCGCGCGACCTTTCGGTCGAGGTCGCCAAGGCCAAAGCGACCGGGGCTGACAGCTTGCTGGTGGTAAGTCGCCTCAACGACGCCATCCTGCTCACCCGAGAGTTGGTCAAACAGCGTTGGTCGCCGGTTGCAATCCTGAGCATGGGCCCCGGATGGTACGAGGACCAATACCTCAAGACGCTGGGCAAGTTGTCGGACGGACCGTTGAGTTTCGTGCCTTGGTACGATCCGAACAAGCCGCTGAGCAAGATACTCGAGGGCGCGCTCGCCAAGGCGCACCCCGGTATCAATCTCAATACCAACCAGGTCTATACTTTCGAGGCGTTGCTCGTCGCTGCCGACGCCTTCAAGCGCGCCGGTTCCAGCGATCCGAAGGCGCTCGCGGATGCGATTCGCACAACCAACATCACCAACAACGTCAGTCCGGGTCCCGGCATTCAGTTCGACCCTAAAGGTCAGAACGACAAGCTCAGGAACTCCGCCGTTCAGAACCGTGACGGCAAATTGGTAACCGTGGCGCCGCAGGCTGCGGCCAATGCCAAGCCGGAATGGCCACTCAAGCCGTACGACAAGCGCGGCTGAAATAGTTTCGTTTTGCTCCGGCCGAATTTCCCGTGGCCGGAGCTTTGCGTCGCGGGGCGGGTGTGCCAGCAGATATCTATCTCAATGTGGCCGTCGGAGGCATTCTGACTGGCCTCGTCTACGGCCTGATGGCGCTCGGACTGTCAGTGATTTTCGGCGTGGTGCGGGTGGTCAATTTCGCGCATGGCGAGATGATGACCATGGCGATGTATATCGCGATCACGCTGTTCTCGGCGCTGCGTCTCGATCCGCTGGTCATGCTGGTGCCGATAGCCGCCGCCCTGTTTGCCTTTGGCTACGTGTTGCAGGCCGGGCTGATCAATCCTTTCATTAACCGGCCGGAGCACAGCCAATTCCTTCTCCTGATCGCGGTGGCGATGATGCTTGCGAACGGGCTGCTGATTGTGTTCGGGCCCAACGCGCAGAACGTGCAGGTCGCTTACGGATTTGACAGTTTTCAGTTCGGGCGGCTGATCATCGACGCGACCAAAGCCTATGCTGCCCTCGCTGCGATTGCGGTATCTGTCGCGCTGTTCATTTTCTTCCGCAGCACGATGCTTGGCACTTCGATTCGCGCTTGCGCCGATAACTACACCGGCGCGCTGGTGGTAGGGCTTAACGTAAAGCGGCTCTATGCGCTGACGTTCGGACTAGGCGCGGCATGCGTCGGCGCCGCCGGGCCGATGCTGCTGCTGATCTTTGATGTCACACCTGCAGCAGGCCCGGCCTATACGCTGCTTGCCTTTGTTATCGTCATAACAGGCGGTCTGGGCTCGATGCCCGGTGCTCTCCTGGGTGGCGTCCTGATCGGTTTCACCGAAGCAATGGCAGGGCTGCTGTTCACGCCGTCAGCCAAGAGCATGTTCGCCTTCGCAATCCTCGTTCTGGTGCTCCTGTTCCGTCCGCAGGGGATTATGGGCAAGAGGGCGGCATGATCGCGCGTTTGGTCGCCGGCGTCCCGACGCGGGCCTTGGTGCTCCTCGGCACGCTGCTCATTGTCTTTCTGGCGGCTCCGCTTTTCGTCGGCGATTACCTGCTCACGGTGCTGATTTTGATCCTGTACTTGGCCTACACCGGCCAAGCCTGGAACATCATGATGGGCTTTGCCGGCCAACTGTCGCTCGGGCACGCACTCTACGTCGGTCTCGGTGCGTACACCGCGGCCGCCTTGTACGTTCATTATGGTCTCGGCCCTTGGATCGGCCTGGCGGTCGCAGTGCCGGTGGCGGCGCTCGCTGGTGCATTCATCGGTTTTCTTGCGTTTCGGTTTCGCGTTGCCGGTGTCTATTTCGCGATCCTCACGATCGCATTTGCCGAATTTGCACGGGTCGGTTTCGATCACCTGGCCTGGACCAATGCGTCGTCCGGTCTGTTTTTGCCCGTCGCGCAGTACGCACGTAACGACCTGTGGCACCTGCGCGGCCACCCGGTGATGTTTTACTACGTGCTGCTGGTGGCGACCGTGCTCGCCTTCGTATTTTGTCGCGCGTTGCTTACAAGCCGTATTGGATATTTCTGGCTGGCGATCCGGGAGGATGAAGAGGCCGCGCGCTCGGCAGGCATCGATACATTCCATTACAAGATGGTTGCGGTGGTGATTTCTGCCGCCATGACCTCGTTCGCCGGAGTCATTTACGCTTTTTATTACAACAACCTGTTTCCCGAACAGGTGTTCAATATTTCGCGCTCGATCGACATTATTCTCGCACCCATCATCGGCGGCGTGGGCACGCTCTTCGGCCCCATACTCGGATGTTTCCTCCTCGAAGCCCTCGCGGAAGGACTGCGCAGTCTGCTGGAAGTGTTTGGCATCGATGTGCCTGGCATCAAGCAGGTGGTGTTTGGCGCAATCTTGCTGCTCGTTGTCGTTGCCGTGCCTGACGGAGTCTGGCCTTGGCTTGCGCGCAAGCTGAACTTGACGGAGCGGCGGACATGACCACGCTCCTTTCGGTCGACGGAGTGACGAAGCATTTTCGTGGTCTGCTCGCGGTCGACAAAGCGACTTTCGATGTCTCTGAAGGCGAAATGTTTGCCGTGATCGGACCGAATGGCGCCGGGAAGACGACGCTGTTCAACATGATCGCGGGCGTGTACGTGCCCGACGGCGGTTCAATCAGTTTCGCCGGAGAACGGATCGAGGGCCTCACCCCGGATAAGATATGTCGACGCGGGATCGCCCGTACGTTCCAGATCGTGCGTCCATTTCCTGCGCTTAGCGTTGAGGACAACGTCATCGTCGGTTCGCTTTTGCATCGTCACGACGTAGATGAAGCGCGCGAGCGTGCTCGTGACCTGCTGCGTCGGCTTGAGCTTTATGACAAGCGGGAGCAGACCGCCTCGTCGCTTACCTTGCCGGACCGGAAGCGTATGGAACTGGCGCGTGCTCTCGCCACAGACCCGAAGTTGCTCTTGCTTGACGAGGTCATGGCGGGCTTGCGCCCGACTGAGATCGACCGGATCGTTGCGATCTTGCGTGCGCTCAATCGCGAAACCGGCCTTACCGTTGTGCTGATTGAGCATGTCATGCGTGCCGTGATGGCGCTCGCCGGGCGCATTCTTGTGCTCCACCACGGCGCCGTCATCGCTCACGGCAAACCTGACGAGGTCGTGCGCAATCCGGCAGTTATCGATTCCTACCTCGGCGTGGAGGCGATCGGCTGATGCTGAAGGTCGAGAATCTCGACGTGTTTTACGGCGACGCGCAAGCACTCGATGACGTCGCACTCGAGATCGAGGAGGGCGCGATCGTGGCCATTGTCGGCGCAAACGGCGCAGGCAAAAGCTCACTCATTCGCACCATTGCGGGCATGCAAATGCCGGCGCGCGGCCGCATCTTTTATCGCGGAACCGACATCACCGGCTGGCCGACCCACCGGGTGTGCGATCTCGGCATTGGGCAGGTGGCAGAAGGTCGCCAGGTGTTTCCAACGCTGACGGTCGCCGAAAATCTGGCGATGGGCGCATTGCTGCCGCGTGCCAGGGGATTGCGCGAACGCAATCTGGAGCGTGTCTACGGGCTGTTTCCGATTCTGGCTCAACGCCGCCAGCAAGCCGCGGGCACCTTGTCCGGCGGCGAGCAGCAGATGCTCGCCATCGGCCGCTGCCTGATGGGCGCTCCGGACCTCGTCATGTTCGACGAGCCGTCGCTGGGACTTGCGCCGGCGGTGGTGCAGAGCATGCTCACGACGGTGCGTGACCTTAACCGCGAGGGTCTGACCTGCGTGCTCGTGGAGCAGAACGTGGCCGTCTCGCTCAAGCTGGCGAGCCGTGCTTACGTGCTGGAAAACGGTCGCATCACCCTGTCCGGCAGCGGTACCGAGCTTTTGGTCGATGACCGCGTGCGGCAGGCCTATCTTGGACTCTAGGCTGACTTGAGCGGCGGCCCGATCGTCACCGCCAATTTGCCGACGCCCTCAACTTCGCACTCGATCTTGTCGCCCGCGACAGCCGCAGCCACGCCCGAAGGTGTGCCGGTCATGATGATATCGCCCGCTTCGAGAGCCACCATTTCGGATAGTTTCGATATTGTCTCCGGAACATTCCAGATCATTTGATTGAGGTCACCATCCTGGCGGACCTGGCCGTTCACCTTGAGGACAATCTTGGCTTTGGTCGGGTGTCCGATTTTGCTTGCCGGCATCAAAGGGCCGCATGGTGCGGAAAAGTCGAACGCCTTGCCGATTTCCCACGGGCGTTTGACATCGCGTGAAGCAATTTGCAGATCGCGCCGGGTCAGGTCGATGCCGACGGCATAGCCGAAAATACAGTCATTGGCCTTGGCGACCGGAATGTTGCGCCCGCCACTTTTCAGCGCGACCACCAGCTCGACTTCATGGTGCATATCCTTGGTCAGCGAAGGATAAGGCACGGTTCCGCCATCGGGGACGATGGCATCGGCAGGCTTGGCGAAAAAGAACGGCGGCGCGCGCTCGTCCTGACCCATTTCGCGGATGTGCTCGATGTAGTTGCGTCCAACGCACCAGATACGACGAACGGGAAATACTTTATCGGTCCCTGCAACCGCGATGGCAGCTTGCGGTGCGGGCGGAATGACGTAGCGGTTGTCAGTCATGATGAGCTGGATATTGCCATGGTTGGAGAATGACCTGGCTGCGCAGCAATGCGGTCCAGGAAAAGGTGGCTGTGCGTATCAGGTGTGGTGCGCCGCCGTCAACCGCATAGCTCAGGAAGAAGCAACCGCGGCGATCGGGGTGTTCGACTCCTGCTCCTTGAGCTGCAATCGGTAGAAAGACGCATATCGGCCGCCGGTACGCAGCAATTCGTCATGCCGGCCGGATTCAACCACGCGCCCATCTTCAACCACATGGATGCAGTCGGCGTGCGAGACCGTATGAAGCCGATGTGCAATCGCAAGCGTCGTACGGCCCTGGCAGAGATGCTCCATGGCTTCGCGAACCTGCAGTTCAGACTCTGGGTCGAGCGCCGCGGTCGCTTCGTCAAGCAGGATAATGGGTGCGTTCTTGATGAGCGCACGGGCAATTGCCACCCTTTGGCGCTGGCCGCCGGAAAGCTGCAAACCATGCTCGCCGACCGGCGTGTCGTAGCCACGCGGAAATGACGTGATGAAGTCGTGCGCATAGGCGGCTTTCGCTGCTGCGACGATTTCATCTTCACTTGCGCCGGGCTTTCCGAACTCGATGTTCTCGCGAACGGTCCCGCGAAACAGGAACACGTCTTGTCCGACATAAGCGATGTGTTGCCGAAGAGAACGGCGCGACAGGAGCGCAATATTCTGTTCGTCGATAACGATCTTGCCACGCTCTGCTTCGTAGAAACGCAGGATCAGGTTGAATACCGTTGATTTTCCGCCGCCTGAAGCGCCGACCAAGGCTGTCAGCCTGCCCGGTTCGGCAACGAAAGACATTCCGCGAAGCACCGGTTCGTCGCCCCGATATGCGAAATGCACATCGTCGAAGACCAGACGTGCCGTCTTGATTCGAAGTTCGGGCTTGTTGTTATCGAGCGGTTCGCTTGGCGGGCTATCCAGCACTTCGAACAGAATGCGCACGCCAACGAGCGCACTATTGAGTTCGATATTCAGGCGGGCGAGCCGTTTTGCCGGCTCGTAGGCCAGCAAGAATGCAGCGATAAAAGAGAAGAACTGGCCCGGCGTCGCGCCAGTCTCGATGACGCGGTAACCGCCGTAGGTTATGGCCATGGCAATGGCGCAGCCGCCGAGCGTCTCCATCAATGGAGTCGATTGATTGGAAACACGCGCCATCTTATTGGCCTCGTGCTCGACAGCCGCGACGTTTCGGTCGAAGCGCTCGCGCATAATGTCTTCGAGCGTAAACGCTTTCACGATACGGATGCCCTGCAGCGTCTCCTGCAGCGTCTCAAGGACCCGGGTGCTGCCGTGAAATTGGCTTCGTGCAATCGAGTAAATTCGGCGGACGAGCTTTCGCAGCATCAAGAATGCCGGTGGGGCGACCACGAATGTGAAGAACGACATCAGCGGGTCTTGCACCACCATGACCGACACCAGGCCGATCAGCGACAGCAGGTCTCGGCCGATCGAGGTGACGAGCAGGTTGATGACCTGTGTCGCCGCAGCGGCGCCGGTCGACAGGCGGGCTATGAATTCGGTCGAATGGCGATCGGAGAAAAAGCCAAGGCCTTCATTGAGCAGTTTCGAAAAAACTGCGCGCTGATTGTCGGCGACAATGCGATTGCCGATACGAGACAGCACGACACTGTGGCCGTAGGTTGCGAGTCCTTTTGTTGCGAACAATGCGACCGTGATGAAGCCGAGCGTGACGATCCCGCGCAAATTACGATTCACATAGGCTTGATTGATAACGTCGCCGATCAAATAGGCGCTAAAGGCGGTGCAGCCGGCGGCAACTGCCATAAGCGCAAACGCAACCGCGTATTTGCGCCAATGTGCCAGGCCCTGCTCGGTCAACAAACGCCGGATGAGGGCAACAGAGCCGTAACGCTCGTCGGCGGTCGATTGCAAGCTGTGATCGCGCATCCGCCCTCTGTGAGCTTTCGAATAGGGCCCGTCGGGGCAGGAGTGAGCATTCCTTGCCTGCGGAACGGGAAATTTTCAAGCCAAAACTGGGCCCGGGAAAATAGGCGTGAAACCGCGCAGTTTTCGGTCGGTCAGGGAACGGCGTTCTTGCGCATGCCCGCCAGCTGTTTTTCCCATGCGAGCGCGTGGGAGACAATGCTGTCGAGATTCTGGAATCGCGGGCGCCAGGGCAAGGTCGCCCGAATGCGGTCGACATTCGCTACAAGTGCGGGCGGATCGCCGGGACGGCGGCCCGAAACCTCGACTGGAAAATCGCGCCCGCTCGCACGCCGTACCGCGTTGACGACCTCGATGACTGAAGCACCGCGTCCGTAGCCGCAGTTGAGCGTTATGCTGGCGCCGCCGTTGCGCAAATAGGCAAGCGCCGAAGAATGCGCCTGGACCAGATCGCTGACATGGATGTAGTCGCGGATGCAGGTTCCGTCCGGCGTCGGGTAATCGGTACCGAATACCTGCATCTTTGCACGCTTGCCGACTGCAGTCTCGCAGGCAACCTTGATCAGATGTGTTGCGGCCGGCGTTGCTTGGCCCGTGCGCATCTTTGGATCGGCACCCGCGACGTTGAAATAGCGCAAGTTCACAAAATGCAGCCCATGCGCCCTGGCCGCATCGTGCAGCATGATTTCCGACATTAGTTTCGATGTGCCGTAGGGAGAGACGGGAATCGTCGGCGCGTTTTCGCGCACAGGGGTCTGATCCGTCGTCCCGTAAACGGCTGCAGTCGAGGAAAAAATGAAGTTCCGGATGCCGGCCTTGACCGCCACGTCGAGCAACGCGCAGGTGTTCATTGTGTTGTTGCTGTAATATCCCAGCGGATCAGAAACGGATTCCGGCACGACGATCGAGGCGGCGAAATGTATGATGGCGGTGATGCCGTGCCGGGCGATGATGTCGTTCACCAGCGCGCGGTCGCCCGTGTTGCCGGCAAAAAAGGGAACCGAAGTCGGAATCAAAAAGCGGAATCCGGTCGAAAGATTATCGAGCACGACCGCCGGCTCGCCTGCATCGATGAGCTCATGCACCATGTGACTGCCGATATAGCCGGCGCCTCCGGTGACCAGGACCGTCATATTGTCAGCCCCTGCTTATTCTCGTGAATTTGCCCAGCGATCATGAATTCCAGGCCTTGATCCCGTGGTGCGATGGCATGGTTATGGCGGCTTTTCTTAATGCCCGGTATATGAATGCAACAACGCGCAATGGCCAACATTCTTTTCATCAAGACCTCATCGCTCGGTGACGTGATTCATCACATGCCGGCATTGACGGACGCCCGATCGGTGCGAACCGATGCGGTTTTCACCTGGCTGGTCGAGGAGGCGTTCGCACCGTTGGTCCGGCTGCACCCCGCGGCGGCTGAAGTCATTCCTGTGGCATGGCGGCGATGGAGAAAATCGGTGTACACCCCGGCGACGATGGCCGAGATGAGAGAGAGTTTCGGCACCATCCGGGCCCGGCAATTTGACGACATCGTTGATAGCCAAGGCCTACTGCGCTCCGCTTTGCTCACACGGGTAGCGCGCGGACGCCGCCATGGCTACGACGTTTCGAGCATTCGGGAACCGCTTGCCTCGCTTTTTTATGACCTGCGCCATCGCGTCGACCGAAGTTTGCATGCGGTTGAGCGCAACAGGATCCTGAGCGGGCTGGCGCTGGGCTACGTCCCACAGGGCGCCCCCAACTTTGGACTCGATCGAGCCCGCTTCGCGAGCGGGGCGTCGCGGTACGCGGTGTTGTTGCATGCGACTGCGCGAGCCGAGAAGCAATGGCCCGAGGCGCATTGGATCGCGCTCGGAAGGGCGCTCGGTGGGGGTAATGGCCTTGAGCTGGTGCTGCCTTGGGGAAGCGAGCCCGAGCGTCTGCGCAGCGAGAGTATCGCGAGCCAGGTTCCCGGCGCGCGCGTGCCCGCCCGCGCACCGCTTGATCAGGTCGCAAAGTTGATCGGCGGCGCGCAATTCGCTGTCGGGGTCGATACAGGGCTTCTGCATCTTGCCGCCGCGCTCAGCGTGCCGCTGGTTGCAATATTTACCGGCAGCAAGCCCGGCCTAACCGGACCTGTCGGCAGCGGCCGACGGTCAATTCTTGGCGAGAACGCCATGACGCCGTCAGTCGACGCGGTCATAAACGCAGTCGCCGAAGTCACCCGATAGAATTTTCGACTACGCAGTCCCGGCCCGCAGCAAGTCGTGGACGTGGATGATACCAACGGGTTTGCCAGCCTCGACCGCAAACAGCGCAGTTACCTTCATCGTATTGAGAAGATCGAGGGTCTCGCTGAGCAGTTGATCGCGCCGCACGGTCTTTGGTCCGCGCGTCATTACATCGTCGGCGCGAGCGGCGAGCAACTTGTCGTGCATGTGTCGACGCAAGTCTCCGTCGGTAATGATCCCAACCAAAGCTCCGCGTGCGTCGGTTATGCCCACGCAACCGAAACCCTTCGCGGTCATTTCAAGGATCGCCTCCGACATCTTGGTGCCAAGCGGCGACAGCGGCATTGCCGCGCCGGTATGCATGATATCGCCCACTGTTTTTAGGAGCGTTCCAAGCTTGCCACCGGGATGCAGCAGCCCGAAATCGACAGCGGTGAAGCCGTGGCTTTCGAGTAGTGCGATGGCCAAGGCGTCACCAAGGGCAAGCTGCATGAGGGAAGATGTCGTCGGCGCGAGGTTGTGCGGGCAGGCCTCGCATGCCTGCGGCAGCGTCAGGACGACATCCGCAACCTTGGCCAAGGCACTCTCCGGGATCGCAGTCATTGCGATCAACTTGATCCCGTGACGGCGCGAATAATCGGTGATGTTTTTCAACTCGGCCGTTTCGCCTGACCATGAAAGCGCGAGGATGACGTCATTATTGCCGATCATTCCCAGGTCGCCGTGGCTGGCTTCGCCAGGGTGCACAAAAAATGCGGGGGTACCGGTGGACGCGAAAGTTGAGGCGATTTTGCGAGCAACGTGCCCGGACTTGCCCATACCCGTCACGATCACGCGGCCTTCCGCTGCACGGATCACGTCGATGACAGCCGCAAAGGTAGCGCCGAGCCCATCGCGCAAAGCAGCGGCGAGGGCATCGACACCGCTGCTTTCGGCTTCCAGCGTGCGCAGTGCCGACGCAATCGCCGACTGCGCTCGGTCGCTGGTCACATGAGCGGGTTTTGGATTGGCCATGGCGCTTGATAACACGAAAATAGCTTCACGTCAGGTTGTCCAGTCCATTCGTTAACATCAGTGGCCTGATTGCGCGGCCGGCGATCATTTCGCACGATTTTTCGTATCTGCGAGAACTTTTCTAACGGCCGCATGTACCGCTTGAACAGTGACGTCGTCGGTACGTCGGTGCCGGACGGCAACGTTGCCATCGATGCGTGCCCGTTCGCGCGAGCGCTCGTCGCCCGGCGGCTCCAGGATGGCGGCGATCGGGTTTAGCGGCTTCCAATGCCAGGGGCTGGTCGGTCCGAAGATCGCTATCGTCGGGGTGCCGATTGCTGCCGATACATGCATCAATCCTGAGTCATTGGTTACCGATAGATCGGACGCAGCAAGGGCCAAAATCGCATTGCGCAAATCGGTGCTGGTGAGATCGCGTACGCGGTTCCCGCCGGCCGTCACGATTTCTTTCGCGATTGGGGTCTCGTTCGGTCCGCCCAGCACCCAGACTGAGCTTCCATCTTTGGCGAGCATTCCGGCAAGATCGCAATAGTGACGAACGGGCCAAGCTTTGCCGGTACCTACCGCGCCCGGCGATAAAGCGATGATGGGATGGCTCTCGCGGGTGAGCCCCTGCTGCACACGCCAGGCTTCGACATCTTTCGCCGGGACTTTTAGTTCGGGGAGTGGCCACTCCTTTGGGAGCGCCGCATTTTTCGGCAGCGCCAGCGCTCCCATCCGATCGATCATGCGCGGCAATTTCCGTTCGCCGAAGCGCACATCGTTAAGCAGGCCGAAGCGAACTTCACCGGCAAAACCTGTCCGGACTGGAATCTCGGCGAGCCATGGTGCGAGCGCCGCCTTCCATTTCCGCGACATCACGATGGCTCGCTCGTAATTTTCTTCCCGCAGCATGCCGGCCAGCTGTCGGTGACGGGCGAGACCCAGTGTTCCGCGCGGCAGATCAATCACGATGGCGCGGCGAATGCCGGGCATGTAGTCCGCGAGCGGCGCACAAAGCGTGCTGCTGACAATATCCACCGGCCGGTCAGGGTCCTTTGCTCGCAAGAGCCTGACCACGGAATGACAGCGGACAAAATCACCGATCCAGACATAAGGAACGATGAGCACCGGCCCGGCACCCTGCTGGAATTTTTGGCTCATTGATTGGCGGCGTACACCCTGTTGCCCCACTTCTCAGGCAGGCGAGGCAGCGGTTACCCCGAGCCACAGGGCCTGTCCAGCCGCGATTTTTACCCTGTTCAGAGCCATTTGGCGGGCCAAACAGCGTAAGATTGCGCCGAGCGTCGGGCTGGGGCAAAGGTTTGCCGGTAGCTGCCTGGGCGAGGGCCAGAATGTTTTTGGTGACCGGCGGAGCCGGATTTATCGGGTCAAATATCGTTGCCAGCCTCAACGAGGCGGGGTCGACCGATGTCGTCGTCAGCGATCTGCTGGGTCACGACGATGCCAAATGGCGCAACCTCGCGAAGCATCAGGTCGCAGATATTGTGCCGCCGGCTCAACTGACGGCCTGGCTCGAGGGCCGCAAGCTCGAGGCAGTCATCCACATGGGCGCAATATCCGACACGACCGCAACCGACGGCGACCTGGTGATGGAGAACAATTTCCGTCTGTCATTGCGTCTGCTCGACTGGTGCACGGCAACCCGGACGCCTTTTATCTATGCCTCTTCGGCCGCCACCTATGGGGATGGCAGCCAGGGATTCGATGACGATTGGTCGATAGATGCCATGCGCGAGCTTAAGCCGATGAATCTCTATGGCTGGAGCAAGCACCTGTTCGACCTTGCGCTGATTGACCGGTACGTGAAGAAAGAAAAAATGCCGCCACATTGGGTCGGGCTGAAGTTCTTCAACGTGTACGGTCCGAACGAGTATCACAAGGCACATATGGCAAGCGTGCTGGCCAAGGTATTCGACGCTGCAAAGGCCGGCAATCCTGTGCGTCTGTTCAAATCGCACCGCGAGGGCATCGCCGATGGGGACCAACGACGCGATTTCATTTACGTCGACGATGCCGTTTCCGTGTTGCGTTGGCTGTTGGAAACGACAGGGATAAACGGCATTTTCAATGTCGGCACGGGTAAGGCAGAGAGCTTTCGAGACATGATCGCCGCCATGTTCAAAGCGCTTCGTCGGCCGGTAAACATTGAATATGTCGACATGCCGGAAGCAATCCGCGGACAATATCAGTACTACACCGAGGCGCGCATCGAACGTTTGCGGCGCGCCGGCTACAACGCCGGCTTCATGCCGCTCGAGGTGTCCGTGAACCAATACGTCACTAGTTTTCTCAACCGTGACGACCGCTACCGGTAAAGCGATGTACGATTTCGACAAACATCTTGCGGAACTCGCAAACCAGACCGTGCTCTGCATCGGAGATCTGATGCTGGATGAGTTTGTCTATGGCGAGGTCTCCCGTATTTCGCCAGAGGCGCCGACGCCGGTCATTGCCGTCAAACGCGTGGAATCGATGATCGGCGGCGCAGGCAACGTTGCCCGCAATCTGGTGGCGCTCGGCACGCGTTGCATATTCATCGGTGCCGTCGGTGATGATGATGCCGGGGGTGCCTTGACCGAGGCGCTCGGCAATCACCCGCTGATCGAATTCCATCTGGTGGTCGACGGAACTCACCAAACCACCCGCAAGGTTCGGTTTGTATCAGAGCATCATTCTACGCACTTGCTTCGGGCTGATTGGGAAACGGCTACTGCCGTCGATGCCAGGAGCGAGGATGCACTGATCGGGCACGTCGTGAATGCGCTGCCACGGGCAGGGGCGGTGGTTTTGTCGGACTATGCCAAAGGCGCGCTGACCTCGCGCGTGATCCGGGCTGTAATTGATGCGGCGAACGCCCGCGGCAAGCCGGTCGTGGTGGATCCCAAAGGCCGCGATTACAGCATCTACCGGGGCGCCACCGTGGTTACGCCGAACAGGCAGGAACTCGCCGACGCCACCCACAGTGCGGCGCGGACAGACGATGAAGTTGCCAATGCTGCAACGAAACTGTGCGATGCATTGGACGCGAAAGCAGTCCTGGTTACGCGCAGTGAGGCCGGCATGACTCTTGTGAGCAATGGTGCGGCAATTCATGTTCCTGCCTATCCCGTTCGCGTACGCGACGTTTCCGGGGCGGGCGATACTGTCGTGGCGGTGCTCTCCGCGATGCTGGCGATGGGGGCGGATTTCGAGTCCGCCATGCGCGCTGCCAATGCAGCCGGTGCGGTCGTGGTTGGAAAGCGCGGCACCGCAACGGCTTCGGTCGCCGAGCTGCGCTCGCGTATATTGCCGGCGGCGACGTTGGCGCCGGAAGAAAAGATTGTCTTTGATTGGGCCATGCTCGACGAGCACCTCATTGAATGGCGGAAACAAGGTTTGCGTGTCGGCTTTACCAACGGCTGCTTCGATCTGCTTCATCCGGGTCATGTCAAGCTCCTGGCCGGCGCGCGCGCCGCTTGCGACCGTCTGGTTGTGGGGCTGAACGGGGACGCATCCGTCACACGGCTGAAAGGTGCGGGCCGTCCGGTGCAACCGGTGCAGTCACGCGCAGAAGTGCTGGCTGCACTCGAGGCGGTCGATCTCGTTGCCGTGTTCGATGAAGACACGCCGGAAAAATTGATAAGTCGCGTGAAGCCGACGGTGTTGGTCAAGGGCAGCGACTATACCAGGGAAGAAGTGGTCGGCTGTGAGATCGTCGAGGCGCTTGGCGGCGAGATCATTCTGATCGATATCGTGCCTGGCCATTCGACGACATCGATGGTCGAACGGACCCGCGCTTCGAAAACGCGCTCGTCTCGTTGAAAGATTCGCCCTTGCCGCGCCACACGCCTGACTACGAGATGCGGCTGGTTAGAGCGTTCTTTGGCGACATCAAGGGCTACTTCGTCGAAGTTGGCGCCTACGAGCCGGGTGAGGGCTCGCAGACCTCGCTTCTGGAGCAAGCCGGATGGACGGGCGTCCTCATCGAACCGCAGCCGGAACTTGCGGCCGAATTACGGAGCAAACGCAAAGCCAAAGTCTTCGCCGTAGCCTGCTCTTCGCCGGAAAACGCCGGACGCGAATTGCCCCTTCACGTCTCTGGGCCGCTGTCATCCCTTGATCGAGCACGCATGGCACCTGGCTCCAGCCCCGAAAGAGTCATCAATGTGCCGATCAGGACGCTGGACAGCATCCTGATTGAAGCGGGCAGTCCAAGCAGGTTTGACTTCCTGTCGGTCGATGTCGAAGGTCACGAAATTGAGGTGTTGCGCGGCTTCGACATTGGCCGCTGGCAGCCGAAACTGATTCTGCTCGAAGATCACGTGCCTGACCTGTCGCGGCATCGGTATCTGACCGCGGCCGGCTATCGGATTATCCGGCGCTATGAGAACAACGGCTGGTATGTGCCTCGCGATTCAGCCGTGGCGCGCCAATGGTCCGACGACTGGGAGATCTTGCGTAAATACTATCTCGCTTTGCCGTTCCGAGTTCTCCGCAACCTGTCGCGTCGAATTCGTAACACGATCAGGTCTTGATACGGCGCCCGACAGGCTGGCCCGCATTCAATTGCTCGATCTGGTGGTCCACCATCATGGAGACGAGTTCGTTGAATGAGGTCCTCGCGCGCCAGCCAAGCCTTGCCGCGATCTTCGCCGTGTTGGCGGTCGTGTCGCTGTCGGTGCTCCGGATCAGAGCTCGGTCGAACGTGACGTGATCGGCCCAATTGCGTCCGACGTGGCGAAATGCAGCTTCGCAAAAGGCGCGGATTGAGTGAGAGTGGCCGGTTCCGATTACGTAGTCATCGGCCTGGTCGTTTTGCAACATCGCATGCATTGCTTCGACAAAATCGCCAGCAAAACCAAAGTCGCGGCGAACATCGAGGTTGCCCAGGGTTACGACACCGTTCCTAAGCAGCGGTTCGCCACGTTCGTCCATTTCGGGCGTATCACGCAGTCCAACGGATACTGCAGCGGCAGCATAGGCAATCTTCTGCGATACATAGGACAGGGGGCGTCGCGGACTTTCGTGATTGAACATGATTCCCGACGAGGCATGCAGGCGATATCGTTTACGATAGGCGCCGATAACAAGGTGCGCATATGCCTTTGCGATCCCATATGGTGATTGCGGCCGAAATGATGTTTCTTCGTCCTGCGGGCTGACCTCGCTGTTGCCGAAGATTTCAGAGGACGTGGCCTGGAAGATGCGGCATTGCGGGCAAAGCTTCAGGACTAACTCACAAATCCGCTGGGGAAGCAGGGCGTCTATTTCGGCGGTCGTTTGGGGAAGCTGCCACGATACCGAAGGACGCGCGGTCGACGCGAGATTGTAGATCTCATCCGGCTGAACGGAGGCCAAAAGGTTATGCAACAAGTCTGGATCGCGGATGTCTGCAGCATGCCACCGCAGGCTTCTGTGTTGCATCAGTGACGCGGTGTCAGGGCGCCGCGACTGTGCGTGTACCTGGTAGTCGCGCGCGAGCAGAAATTCGAGCAGATACGAGCCGTCCTGGCCGGTGGCTCCGGTTACCAAAGCGCGGCGGGGCATATCTTCACCGCACCTTTGCTTTGCTTCGATCGATAACGGTGCTCACGTCTTCGACCCCTCATTTTGTTGCGGGGCGGTACGGCGCAGTGGCTCGACCGCGACTCGTTGCCAGGCTTTTATTTCTTCATAGCGCTTGGCATAGCGATAGAAAGTACCCTCAAAATTTCCAAACGCGATCACAAAACCGGCCCAGCCATCCCGGAAGCCAAGTTTGAAAATATAGTGCTTGATGAAAGCCCACGTTGCATGCCCGAGCGCCGACCACATGGAGACCCGTTTGTGCGCCAACATGCGGGCGCCGAACGTCGAGTAACGATTGGCTTTGGCAAGAACCTCTTCGAAGTTTTGAAACGGAAATTGAACAATGGCACTCTCAAGCTTCCCGATGGGCTGACTGCTCTGCATCACGACCGCCTCGTGGATGATCCGCGTATAGCGCATCGTTCCCTTGCGGTAGAATTGTGGCTGGCGATAGTTTGGATACCAGCCGGATCCTTTGATCCAGCGGCCCATAAAATAGTTCCGGCGTGGAATATAGTAGGCGTCGTATTTTGGACCTTCCGCCAGCAAGGCGAGAATCTCATCCCGTACCGCAGGGGTGCATCGCTCGTCGGAATCAAGACTCAGAATCCATTCGTGACTGCAGGCGTCGGCGGCGCTGTTGCGCAGTTCGCTGAACGTTGTAATTGGAATCTGAACAACGCGCGCACCCAGCCTCTCGGCGATCTCAGCCGTTCCGTCGGTGCTGTGCGAGTCCGCCAGGACGATTTCGTCGGTCCATAAGACGCTATTGATGGCGTCGCTAATCTTGTCCGCCTGATTGAATGCTATGATGGAAGTCGAAATCTTTGCCATGTTGGGTTGAAGACTAGCCGTCGGGGAAGAGTTGCCAACCCATACGGAAAAGCCAAGATATGAGCCTGATTTCACATGGATACCAGCTTTCCGAATCGCCGGGAAGGCCGATCGCAACTGGCGCGCCGATGCAAAACATGGTTCAAGCAGAAGCGCTGGAAGGTGCTGATGTGGGCGAGCTGATTTCGATCATTGTTACGACCTACAACCGGGAGGACGCACTTGATGCGGTCTTGCGGTCGCTGGCGCAACAGAGCGATCCGGCTTTCGAAATTATCGTGGCGGACGATGGCTCGGGATCGGCCACCGCACAACTGATCAATAACTGGAAACCAAAAATCGGTCGCCGCCTTGAACATGTTTGGCACCCTGACCGCGGTTTCCGAGCGGCTGAAATCCGCAATCGTGCGATACTGGCGGCGCACGGATCCTATTGCGTTTTCCTGGACGGTGACTGCATCGTGCGTTCGGATTTTGTCGCCAGCCATCGCCATTTTGCGGAGGTCGGGTGGTTTGTCACTGGCAACCGAGTTCTGCTTTCTAAAGAACTTACAGGCAGGGTCTTGCGGGAAAAGGTTACGCCAGAGGACTGGAGCATTTCGCGCTGGTTTTCCGAGCGCTTGCATGACGGTATCAATCGACTGTCGGCAGTGCTGTATTTGCCCCTTGGCCCATTGCGCCGCGTTCGCCGGAACATGTGGCAGGGCGCTCGCTCGTGCAATCTTGCGATGTGGCGCTCCGACCTCGATCGGGTCGACGGTTTCGATGCCGACTATAGCGGCTGGGGCAAGGAAGATTCCGATATCATCATTCGTCTGCTGCACGCCGGCGTTCGCCGCAAGGACGGACTGTTTGCGACCGGGGTGATTCATCTCTGGCATGCAGAAGCCGACCGTTCTCGGCTGTCCGAGAACGAGCACAAGCTTGCTGAAGTCGCGGCGAGCAATCGCATCCGGGCAAAACGCGGCTTGTCTTCCCTTCAGGACGCGAACTCAGGCGTTGTCGCCGTGGGCTGAGCAATGGCTGGCTTTTCGATCGCAAAAGGGATCGACGACACCGATTTCACGCGCATTGCCGATGGGCTCATCATAGCGGGTGTTGTATCGCTGCCATGGTCGACCTCCGCGACCGCTGTTTTTGCCGTGCTTTGGGCGATTGCGCTAATCTCCCTTTCTTAGCTGGGCAGATGTACGCCGAGAGCTCCTGACTCCGGCCGGCGGTTTGCCGGTTGTTCTCGTCGCGCTGGGCCTAGCGGGGATTCTGTGGGCCGAGGTCACCGCGTTCGAGCGATGGAAAGGTTTCGAGTCGTATCTGAAGCTGTTGGCGATACCGCTTTTGCTCGCACAGTTCCGTCGTTCAGACCGCAGGGAATAATCGACTTGAAGGAAAACCGGAGACGTAGCAATACGGCACTCCAGGGATTCGTGCGGGTCGTCCGCTACAATTGCCCTAAAAATGAAAAGCGCATTCTGCTTTGCAGAAAAATCGTTTGACCGTGTTGTACCAATGAAACAGCAAGCAGCAAGTCAATGACGCGCGTACGGGGAAAGCGCCGCCAAGTTTCAATGGCGCGTCAGACCGTTGTCGATCTCATGTATTTTTCGAAATCGATGCCGTTGATTGCGATCGAGCGACCTATGCTCTTTGGCGAGCTGGCAAAAGCTCGCGCAAATCATCCAGAACGGCCACCATGGAGTGCGCTTTTCGCCAAGGCCTTCAGCCTGACGGCGGAAGAGCTGCCTGTCCTTCGACAGACTTATTTTTCATTTCCGTTTCCGTATCTCTACGAGTACGAAGAAAGTGTGGTGAGCATCGCGAATGAGCTGAGCGTCGGCGACGAATTGGGCGTTCTCCCGGTGCGGATCCGCAGTCCGGACAAGATGCCCTTGCATGCTGTCCGATACAAGATCAACGAACTCGCCGACGCTGAACTGTGGCAGCGAGGATTCTACCGAACGCTCGCGGTGGTCAGTTATCTGCCGTTTTTCCTGCGCCGGCCGTTTTGGTGGATCGCACTGAACGTGCCGCGCTTCCGCAAGCGTTTTTTTGGCACGTTCGGCATTACCTCGGTCGGAACCCTTGGTGCCGACTTGCTGACGCCGATGGCCCCCGTTACGTCTTTGCTGACTTACGGCCCGCTTTCCGATGATGGCATGGTCAGGGTCCGGCTTATTTTTGATCACCGTGTTTACGACGGGGCGACTGCAGCGCGTGTTCTCGCGCGCATGGAAGAAGTGCTGCTGGGCCCGATCCATGATGAGATCAAGTCGGGTACCGGCAGATGATTACTGCTGGCTTGAAGCAATGACCTAAAAAATAATCGACGCTACCGCCAACGTCGGTGGGTCCACATCCATTGCTCGGGATGATCCCGAACCCAGGCTTCGATCGTGGATGTCACCACTTGCATGGTGCCGGCTACGTCAATCTTTCCTTCGTGATCGCGCGGTGGCGTCAGCGGTTTGGTCACCTCGAACCGGTATCGGCCGTCTGTTTGTCGGATCACGCGCGCCCCGTAAATCGGACACTCAAACAGGCGGGCCATGCGTCCAAGCGTGCTGTTTACGCGACAGGCGCGCTGGAAGAAGCTGACTTCGATGCCATTTGCATCGTACTGGTCAACCAGCATCCCGACCATAGAGCCACGTCGGAGCGCGTCCCTGATCTTGAGCGGCGAATAAAACCCCGCAGGAATTAACTCGGCTACGCCGGCGCCGCGGATCTTTATGATCTCACGGGTGATCGAAGAAATTTTAGGCGCACGGTAAATAAGAGCTATGTCGCGGCCGTACGCGCGGGCGGCAAGTCCCAAAAGCTCCCAGTTTGCGAGGTGAGCCCCAAACATGAGCGCCGGCTTGCGATCTCGGCCCAATCGAAGCATGCGTTCCGCGACGGTCTGATCGACAAGAATGCGCCCCGATCGAGGTTGGGCGGGGTCAAAGTCCCACAAAGTGCCAAGGTGTCCGTATTCGGCCACGACCCGCCCGATATTGTCCCACACCCCGTCAAGTATTTCTTCGATTTCTTCTGAACTCTTTTCAGGAAACGCAGTTTTGAGTTGCGCGCGCGCGACACGGTGACCGCGCAATCGAGGGCCGATTCTTTTCATAAGTCCGGCAGAGACGACGGCGGTTCGGTCGCGGTCAAAACGCCATATTTGTCGTAAGATCAGGACTGCGGCCCCAGCTACGGCACCGTCCAGCCGGCTGAGCCAACTTCGCCCGACTATAAAGCGAGCGTCTGCGTTGTGCCTCGCAATACGACCTTCCAGCTCCTTGATAAAAGGAATGTAGGTTTGAGTACGATCCTCGATTTTCCGACTGGCCACGACATGCGCTGCGCTGAGATAAATGCTTTTGCCCTGGCGAGGATAAAGCATGCATGTCCAGTACGATCTTGACGATCCCCAAAAGCGGCTTTGATAGACCTTCACGCGTGTAACATCGCGGTAGGCGATGCCGGCTTCGTTGCCAGTCCATGTAAGTCGGTCTGGTGTCAAAAGGTAACCTTGCTCGGGCGCGGACGCCGAAGGCCGAAATGAATAGGCGTAATCGGGCACGGTCGTTATCCTTTTATTTTCGCACTTGCAGAAATAATGAACGAGACAAGACATGCCGAAGTACGGTCGGCGACTCAGCTCTCGTTGCTTCTTGACAGGCCGCCGAGCGCGGCAAACCCGGTAGCGGTGTTGTCACCTTGTAATCCCTGTTGGCGACGCCTTGCCTTAGAACCAGATCGGCGATACCCAAGCCGCATGCTTATCGTAGTATAAATCGTCAGTCGGATTTTGGCGGGCTTTTGCGTGGATACGGAACTTCAGAAAAACGAGTTGACGATCCATTCGGCGAAAGACCGACATTTAGACCAGAGCATTCCATCTCGGGTGTTGTTTGACGTCTCAGACCTTTCTCGCTGGGCTGGGCCGGCCGTAGGGATCATCCGGGTGGAGGCAGAACTCGCGCGCTGGGCCGCACAAAACATCGACAATGTCGTATTTGTATTTTTTGATCCTGAAAGCGGGGCGTATCGCGAGATCAACAGAAAATGGATTAGCCCGCTCATTGAAAGAAGTGTTTCGGTCAACCCTTGGATCCTCCCGAATACAAGAGGGCGTCGCCATCGCAGTGACCGCATACCGCGTTCGATTAGGCCGGCGGCAATGTGGATTTTCCAGTTTCGGCGGAGCGTGCTTTTGCTGCTTGAGCGCATTCGCCTCGAAGCGCGAAATCCCACAATAAAAGGAATGGCTGAAAGGCTTCAGACCCCGTTGATCACCGGCAGATACCGTCCCTACATGTTTCACGCGGACGGAACGCGAAGATCAGTCGTCTCATACCGGTCGTTCCTCGGCCGCAAAATCGAGTTCACATCAAAGGATACATTAATTTGCGCGGGCGCCCCCTGGGAACATTCGGATGTTCACTCCATAAAATCACACAAAGAGCGGCACGGCTTCCGTTTTGTTGCGCTTTGCTACGATATTATCCCGCTCCAGTTCCCACATTTTTATAAAGAGCCCGACGTCGTTGCATTTCGCGATTATTACCACACAGCCTTTCCGCTCGCGGACGTGGTTGTGTTTACGTCGCATGCGATCGAGCGCGATACGTTGGCGTATTGCGACACACATCATCTGAAGATCAATCAGACCCGCGTCGTACCCCCTGGGGCCGATGCAGTGGTCAGAAAACCGAGCGCGAATCTGACACTGCCCTCGGGCATTCAGCGAGGCAGATATGCGCTTTTTGTGAGCACCATCGAGCCCCGTAAGGGGCACCAGTTGATCTACAGCGTTTGGCTTCGGTTGTTGGCCGAGGGCATCCCGCAAAACAACGAGTTCAAGCTCGTGTTCGTCGGGCGGCCCGGCTGGAAAGTGGAAGGACTGATCGACCGGCTGAAAAACGATGCCCGCTTGGGCAACTCATTGCAGCTTTTGACGTCCGCCGATGACGATCTGCTCGCTGCTCTCTATGAGGGCGCTGCATTTTGTATCTATCCATCGGTGTACGAAGGATATGGCCTGCCTATCATTGAAGCCTTTTCCAGGAATAAGGCTTTGCTTGCTTCAACTGGCGGCGCTATTCCCGAAGTGGTGGCGGGTCTTTCGCCTTGCCTCGATCCTCACGATGAGGGCCTGTGGCATTCGATGTTGATGAAATGGATTGTTGATCCGGGCGCTCGTGCTCCCTATGAAATCGACATACGAAATCGATTTAAGCCGACCACATGGAGTAGTTCAGCAAAAGGGTTCTTTGACGCTGTCCGCTGATCTTTTAGTTGAGGTGTTGCTCAAGCAAGCGCTTCAATGTTTGCCGTTTTTCCGGATACAGATCTGGGCGACCCATCTGCCCAACTTCATGGATCCATGGCCCGCATTTCTGCAAAGGCCCATCAGCCAAGTCTATTCCCTGTTTGAAAGAGAAAAAGGAAGTCTCCACTTTCTCAAGCGAGGAAAGAACATAATGCTTGTAAAGGACGTTCCAGTTGGCGCCCCCTGTATCGAGCCCTAAAAACCAGGCTTGGCTGAAATTGAGGGGGAGTTTCTCGGCCAGAGAAAAATGAAAAAAGCAAAAACCGGCCCAGAGATACCAGCGAGCAGCTGCATGCCTGACCACACCGAAAAAGTCTTGCCGGTCGAGGGGGGCGAAGGGATTCGTCAGCTCAAGCGGAAAAATATCTGTGTCGATAAAGCCAAACGCCCGTGGTTTGCGTAGCCGCACCACATTATCCAGCGCCCAGTTGATGGCGGCTCCGTGCGAGCGGCTTGGAAAAGCACACCAGGGATTTGCGGGCGTCAAGAAATAATCGCAACCGTTTTTCTCGCAAATTATCCTGATCGCCTGTGCGCCTTTCTCAGACGTGGAGTTGTCGACAACAACGTATTCCGCCGACGGCACATAGCGCCTCACCAGCCGAGACTGCCAATCGATCAGTTCGGCATCTTCGAAGCCGATGGAAATCAGCAAATTCAATTCCGGGCCAGCCGAACGGCCCAGCACCGATGCACGCGGGGGCTGCTTTCGATATTGCCGATCGATGCGCCGATATCGAGCGGTTTTCAAAATATGGATTGCAGGTTGGAGCTTCAACCAATTGACGGCAGAATAGGAAGACAGATCCACGTCCATTGATTGCATCGATGTCTGTAAAAGCTGTTTGTTGCCAGTGTGTCTTTTCAAATCGCGGACCGCGAAACGCTGCGACGTTGTACCTTTATTTGCAAGCATTTGGCGCGAACAGTATGCTCGCTACCATCCACTCGAATACGGAACTGTAATGGTGCTCGGGCATGGATACGTAGCGCTCGGCGCCGGAGACGGAAAATTCCATGATGAAGGTCCAAAGTCTTGGCCCGGCGGGAGTCTATTTTTTTGTTCCTGAGCGCAACTTTGACGAAAGAGGCTATTTTTTCGAGGCCTACAATCGCAAGATCTTTGAGGAACACGGGCTAATTTTCGATTTTGTCCAGGACAATACTTCTTTATCAGCTGGTGTGGGTCGACCAAGGGGCCATACAGACGTCGTCGTCGATATTCGTCGCAGTTCAGCCACGTATGGGCAACATCTGTCGGTCGAACTATCCGCGAGCAATGGTCACCAGTTGCTTATTCCACGCGGCTTCGCTCATGGGTTTCGCACGACCGAGCGCGATACGCTGGTCCAATACAAGGCCGATGCGTACTACAGTCCCGACGATGATGGCGGCGTACTGTGGAATGATCCCGATCTGGGCAT
>Ga0184625_10000044_pt1 | contig 28993 bp, 29 predicted proteins | sample PLM3_30_b1_FD_133151 | JGI IMG/M metagenome (GOLD analysis project Ga0184625, IMG submission 133151) | Groundwater sediment microbial communities from an aquifer in East River, Colorado, USA - PLM3_30_b1 | ecosystem: Environmental > Terrestrial > Soil > Riparian zone | place: USA: East River... | reverse complement strand
TAGGATTAGGATTAGGATTAAGAACGCGCGGCGAACACTGGATTGGCGGCGGGGATTGAGATACACTCCCCCGAAGGTGGATTTCCTGCTATTGGCTCCGCCCCGGCTATCCCTTCCATTCTTTCCTGCCTAATCGAGGATCATCCATGCGCACCGCTCCTCTTGCCTGGTTCTGCTGGGCCGCGATCGGGGTTTTCGCCGTGTTTGCGACGGCCAGGGGCGACAACCAGGCGGATGCCAAGGCCGCGCTCGAAAAGGCCGGCGTCCGCGTGTTGGCCACGGGGGTCGCCCTGGCCAACGAAGGCGACCTCAGCAAGGAGCTGGCCAAAGCGGGTCCGCTGCAGCGGACGATGAAGCTGGCCGCCACGGAGCTGAAAAAGGCCGAGGAGACCGCCACCAAAGGGCAGAACGTCTTGAATGCCATGAAGGTCCAGCAGATTCAGCTCAACGCGGGACTCGCGAAAGTCGCTCCGGGCGACGTAGCCACCAACAACAAGATCGTCGGAGCGCTGCAAGCCCTCGACGGGCAGCTCGATCTGGGCCGCCAGGAGAAGGCCAAGCTGGATGAAGCCGTCAAAGCCGCGCATAAGAAATATAGCGACGCTCGCGACGCGTTTCTGCAGCTTACGATCGCGGCCCGCAAGCTGGGCGACACGCTGGAAGCCGACTATGCCAAGAAGGCCAACGACCCCGAGATCAAGGCCAACCTGGTCAAGCTGAACGCCGCGGCCGGGAAGCAGTTTGCCCTCGCCCCCGGTGCAGTCCTGACCAGCGCCCTCAAAAACCTCAAGCGCCTGGAAGACACGATCGTGTCCGAAGCGATCGAGTTGCGGAGCGACGGCCAGCGGCTATGGGTCACCGTGTTCATCAACGGCTCGCAGTCGGAAGATCTGGTTCTCGATTCCGGCGCCAGCTCGGTCTGCTTGCCCGCGAAAATCGCGACGAAATTCGGCCTGACCCCCACCGAAAAGGACCCCCCTGTCACGTTGGTGATGGCCGACGGCCGCGAGATTCAGGGGCGGCTGATGGTCCTCAAGAACGTCCGCGTCGGCAAGTTTGAAGTGGAGGACGTCGAATGCGTGGTGCTGGGCGAGAACGCAGTCGCCGCCCAGGCGCTCCTGGGCCTGACGTTCCTGGACAACTTCAAATACGAGATCGATTCGGCGGCCAAAACGCTGACGATGGTCAAGATCACCGATAGCGCCGCTTCGACCAAGGGCGCGAAATAACGAATTGCGGCGAGCCTTGCCGCCGGGAGGACTGTGTATGGCAACGTTTACCCGCCGTCAGTTTCTGGCTTCGTCCGCCGCCGCTGGAGCGATAACCGGATTGGCCCTTGCGCCGCGGCCGGCCGCCGCGGCGGAAGAGCCGGCAATCGCGTTTGGCCTGGTGACCTACATGTGGGGCGCCGATTGGGACTTGCCGACGCTCCTGGCCAATTGCAAGAAGTCGAATGTGCTGGGCGTGGAGTTGCGGACGACGCACGCCCACAAGGTTGAGCCGACGCTGGACGACAAGCAGCGCGGCGCGGTCGCGGCCCGCTTCTCCGACGCCGGCGTGGTGTGCGTGGGCATCGGCAGCGACGAGCGCTACGACAGCCCCGACCCAGCCGTGGTGAAAAAGGCCGTCGAGCGGACCAAGGAGTTCGTGCGGCTGAGCCACGATATCGGCGGCAGCGGCGTGAAGGTCAAGCCCAACGATTTTCATCCGAACGTGCCCCGCGAGAAAACGATCGAGCAGATCGGCCGGACGCTCAACGAGCTGGGCGAATACGCGTCGGGTTTCGGGCAGCAAATTCGCCTGGAAGTCCACGGCCAATGCGCCCCGCTGCCGGTCATCAAGCAGATCATGGACGTGGCCACCAACGACAACGTGGCCATCTGCTGGAACAGCAACAAGACCGACCTGGCCGACGGCGGCTTGGAAAGCAACTTCAACCTGGTCCGCAAGCGCTGGGGCGCGACCTGCCACATCCATGAGCTCGAATCGCCCGACTACCCGCACCAGCAGCTCATCAACCTGCTAGTAAAGGCCAAGTGGGAAGGCTGGCTGCTGATGGAAAACGCCAGCAAACCGGCCGACCGCGTCGCCGCCATGGCCCAGCAGCGGAAGCTGTTCGATGAGATGGTGAAGAAGGCGGCGGGTTAGCTGCGGGATTCTAGATTTCAGGTTTCAGATTTGAAATCCGTCGATTCAAGTCGCGTAAGCCACTTCTGCAGCGGGCTCTTCGCCACGCAGATGGCGCTAATGAGGCAGCCGAGGCCGGCGCCGGCCAGGATGTCGCTGGGGAAATGGGCCAGGGCTTGAACGCGCTGCAGGCAGGCCAGGCCTGCGCAGGCGAAAAAGAGCCAGCGGCCCCGCGGGTAGAGCGTCGAAAGTCCGATGGCCAGGCCGGTGGCTGTTGCGGCGTGACCCGAGGGAAAGGACTGCAATAAGTAGCCGTAGGGGCCCAGCGCCGGATCGTGGCGCAGGAGGGGCAGCCAGCCGGCGAAGGTTTCGGTCAGGTTGGCGGCCAGCGCGGCGGAAGGCCGCCACCGGGCCAGGCCGATCAGCTTGAGTCCGTCGGCTGTCAGTCCCGCGCCCCAGGCGCACAGCATCAGCCGCGGCGCGACGCGCCAGCCGCGGGGATCGAGCGTCGCCGCCGTCAGGATGAAGATCGCCACGCTGCCGCCCCAGCCAAAGACCTCGGCCAAAGCGATCAGCCGCCGCACGTCGCCGGGCAGCTTCAGCCCGCTGACCCAGCGGGCCACGGGCAGGTCGATGGCCAGCGCCGCAATCGCCAACAGCGCCAGCACCGCCGCGGCCGCCAGCAATTGCCGCGCGGTCCACGGCGCAGCAGGCGACGGAAGTGTTGCTTCGCTAGCACGACGGTCCCCAGCCACGAATTCCTCCTCGGCAGCGGATTGTGCCCGCCGGCCGTTGAGGCTGCAACGCGCATTCGTGATTCCAGGCACGCTGCTCATCGCAGTCCAGGCCGGTGAAGCACAAGATTGCTCTTGTCGCCTTCGCCCGGCGGCCGATATAAGCGAGCAGGGTTGCCCCGCGAATCGCGAGGGGAACCGGCAGCAGGACCAGGATGGTCCCAAGTATCGGCCCAGGATGGGCCGCGGGCGTTTGGTCGGCTGACAGATCCTCTCCACAACCACACTGGCAACGATTGCCACTGGGGGACGGATGGGGACCAGGATCGTCTGCCGCACGCTCGCCGCCGCCATCACGGCGGTCTTCTATTGCTCGTCGCTAGCGGCCCATGAGCCGCCGGCGAAATCGCTGTTACAGCAGGCCAACTGGCTGCGGTTCGAGGTCAGCGGCGGCCGGCTGGTCGCCCGCAGCGAGCGCTGCAACCAATCGCGGCACGCCGCCGAAATGTCGGAAGGCGAAACGGGGCGGCAGTCGCTGCTGGTTGAAGCCGCCGGCTCTGGATTCACGGTGTTTTTCGACCGGCAACTCGCCGACCGGCGGTTGCTGCTCCGGCTGGACGACAAGGGGCAACTGATGATATGCCGGGAATTGTCCAATCCGGCAGCCTCGGGCAACATCGCGTTTTCGCAGTCCGCTGCGGGCAAGCTGGCGCTCACGCTCGGCGGCGCCACGCCGCGCAAGCTGGCGGCCGACGATCTGTGGCAACTGCTGCTGGTCGAGCAGGAAGCCTGCCGCAGTCAACTGCTGCCGCTGCTGGAAGAGGTGGGTGTCGGCCAGGATTTGACGCGGACATTGGCCGCGATCGAAGAGCAACTGCTCGCGCGGGCGGGCAACGACATTCACGAGCAGCGCCGGCAGTGGCAAGCGTGGGTGGATGAGCTGATCAGCTCCGATTACAGCCGGCGGCAGGCCGCCGATGTGAAGTTGCGGGCGGGCGGACAAGGCCTGCTGGCATTCTTGCGCCAGCTTGATCCGGCCGGCTTGGACGGCGAGCAGCGCCGACGCATTCGCGCGATGCTCGCGGAACTGCCGTCGGGTGGACCGGACACGCCCGAAGTCATCGCCGAGTGGCTGCTGGCGGACAAGCGCGTCTGGCTGGCGCTGATGAGCCGCGGTGAATTGCCGCAGCGCGCGGCGGCGGCCGAGCACTTGAGCAAACTCTGCGGCCGTCCGGTCCTCTTCGATCCGGCCGCCAGCGACGAATCGCGGACAGCCCAGCTAGCGGAGCTGTCGCGGATGCTGGCGGATAATTAGGGGAGTAGTGAGTGGTGAGTCGTCGGTGGTGAGTGGTGCCTTGGGACTTACCACCCACCACTCACGAACTCACCACTCACGAACCAGGGCGCGCCGCCTAACTTTCGTCGCCATCGCGTTTTACGCTTGTTGGCAGCCCCCGGCATTTCTATAATCCCGTCCCGCTTCTTTGGGGCAGGTGCGCGCCTGCCCGGCGATGGAACCACAGCCGCTTTCTGGGCAAGGGTGCCGACGTTCTGAGCCGCGCTTCGATCGGAATTCGCCGCGATGGGCGCGGCGCGCGCCTTGGCGTGCGCCCGGCGGTCGGGGCTGCGCGGTCGGGGATCGTCGGCGCTATCCTGATCACACTGCTCCTCACCGCGAGACTATTTGCCGCCGTTGAGCTGCCTGTCGGCAATCAGACCGATCCGATCTCGATCCGCGCCGGCGGGGCGACGCACTGGCGGCAGGGAGAGTACGAAGTCTGGGTGCTGCGCGGCGACGTGCAGATCGTGCAGGGCGATGTGTCGGCCCGCGGGCACGAAGCGGTGTTGTGGATCGACCGGGCCGAGGCGTTCAGTGGCCAGCCGAGCAAAGTCATCGCCTATCTGGAAGGCAACGTACACGTCGATTTTGGCCGCGCTGGCGATCCGCACGCTTTCTCGGGCCGCCGCGCGCAGTCGCTCGAAGACCACACCTGGCTGGGCCGCTTTCACACGACCGGCGGCATCGAGCTGGCCGCGCCGCTCACGGCCGCAGAGCCGCAAGTTCGCCCGGCGATTTACGATCGCTTCAACGCGGCCCGCGAGAGCCAGTATCGCCCCGTGCAGCCGGCGGGCGGCGCTGCTCCGGCGGCAATTACGCCGATTCAACGGGCTCAATACACGCGCGAGGAAGTCGCCCCGCCCAGCGGCACGCCGCTGGCCCCCGCCGGGCAGCGCGTCCGCGTCGACCCTCGCAACAACCGCGGCTTCAGCCCGCAGTATCTGCGCGACGAGCAGCGCAACGAGCGGATCGTCGTCGTCAACTCCGGCGTGACCATTCGCATCGACGGCATCGATCAGCTCGGCAGCGTCACGATCGACACCGACCGCCTCGTCACCTGGCTGCCTGCTGCCCTGCCCGGCAGCCCCAGCTTCCAGCAGGCGATCGAGTCCGGCGCGGGGCCGCTGGAGTTCTACATGGAAGGCAACATCGTCTTCCGGCAGGGCGACCGCGTGATCTACGCCGACCGGATGTTCTACAACGTGATCCAGGAATATGGCGTCGTCCTAAACGCCGAGATGCTCACGCCTGTCCCGGAATATCAGGGCTATCTGCGGCTGAAGGCCGAGGTCTTGCAACAAGTTAATCGCCAGCATTTCGAGGCCTACAACGCCGCCCTGACCAGCAGCCGCATCGGCATTCCGCGGTACTGGTTCCAGTCGCAGAACGTGGCGGTCGATGACGTGCAGACGCCGGTCGTCGATCCGTTCACGGGCCTGCCGCTGCTCACGCCGGGCGGCGCGCCGCAGGTCGATCACCAACTGCTGGCGACGGCCCGCAACAACTTCATCAACGTCTTCGGAGCGCCGGTCTTTTATTGGCCGACGATCGCGACCGACCTGACCGAGCCGACGTACTACCTGACGGGCATGAAGTTCAAAAACGACAGCGTGTTCGGCACCGGCGTGCAGCTCGACTGGGACATGTATCAACTGCTCGGCATCGAGGACAAGCTGCCGAATACGAAGTGGACGCTCTCGACCGATTACTTCAACCTCCGCGGCCCGGCGCTGGGCACGAATTTCGGCTATCAGGGCCAGTCGCTGTTCGGCATGCCCGGTCCCTTCCGCGGCTTCATCGACGCCTGGGGCATTCACGACGACGGCGAGGACAACCTGGGCCGCGACTGGCGGGCCCTCGCCATTCCCGATCCGCTCCGCGGCCGGCTGCTGGCCCGGCACCGGCATTATTTGCCCAACGACTTCATCCTCTCGGCCGAGGTGGGCCTGATCAGCGACTACAACTTCCTCGAGCAGTATTACGAGCTGGAGTGGGACACGTTCAAGGACCAGAGCACCGGCATCGAGCTGAAGAAGCTGATGGAGAACAGCAGCCTCGCCATCAGCACCGACGTGCGGCCCGATGGCTTCGTCACCGACACCGAATGGCTGCCCCGCGGCGACCATTTCCTCTTCGGGCAGCCGCTGCTCTTCGACCGGCTGACGTGGCACGAGCACACTTCGGTGGGCTACGCCCGCATGCGCGAGGCGTCGGCGCCGGCCGATCCGGCCCAGACAGCGGTTGTCAGCTTCCTGCCCTGGGAAGCCGACGTGCAGGGCATTCGGGCGGCGACGCGGCACGAGATCGATCTGCCGCTCGAAGCGGGCCCGGCGAAGGTCGTGCCGTACATCCTGGGTGAAGCGGCGTACTGGGGCGAGGACCTGAACGGCCAGGACCTGCTCCGCGGCTATGCCCAGGCGGGCGTCAAGGCCAGCGTTCCCGTCTGGCGGGCCGACCCGACAGTCTCGAGCGAGCTGTTCAATCTCACCGGGCTGGCCCACAAGATCACGTTCGAGGGCGAGCTGTTCTATGCCGAGGCCAGCCAGAACCTGAACGAGCTGCCGCTGTATGACCCGCTCGACGACAACGCGACCGAGTTCACCCGCCGGCAGATGGCCGTGCGGACATTCGGCCAGTTTCAGGGCACGTTCGTGCCACTGCGATTCGAAGAGCAGAACTTTGCCTTGCGGAGCAACCTGCAAGGCAACGTCAGCGGCCCGGTCGAGATCGCCGACGACCTGATCGAGGTGCGGATGGGTGTCAATCAGCGGTGGCAGACCAAACGCGGCCTGCCCGGACAGCAGCGGATCATCGACTGGATCGTGCTCGACGTGCAGGCGGTGCTCTTTCCCGACTCGGCCCGCGACAACTTCGGGGCCGCGGTCGGCCTGGTCGATTACGACTTCCAGTGGCACGTCGGCGATCGGCTGACGCTGCTCTCCGACGGATTCTTCGACGGCTTTGACCAGGGCCTGCGGCAGGTGACCGTCGGGACGCTCATCAGCCGGCCGGAATACGGCAATGTCTATATCGGCTTCCGCTCGACGGAAGGGCCGATCAGCTCGAACATCGCCACCGGCTCGCTGAGCTACCGGATGAGCGAGAAATGGATCGCCACGGCGGGTGCGATGTGGGACTTTAGCTCCGCGGGCAATATCGGCCAGAATTTCCAGCTGACCCGCGTCGGCGAGTCGTTCCTGATCCGCGTCGGCTTCAACTACGACGCCAGCCGCAACAACTTTGGGGCCACGTTTGGCATCGAGCCGCGGTTCCTGCCGCACTCGCGGCTGGGCCGCGTCGGCGGCGTGCAGATTCCGCCGGCCGGTGCGCTGGGGCTGGAGTAGCCGGCCGACTTGGGTCAGACTGCTACGTGGGGCGGGCCTCTGGCCGGCCCGTGCATCTGCCTTCGACTAGGGCAGGCCAGAGGCCTACCCCACGAAATGCTCTACGGCTACATCAAAAACCTGTCTCTTGAGCGCGGCTTCGGCTTCATCGAGCCGTGCAGCGAGGGGCAAGACGTCTATTTCCACGCGACGACCGTCGGCAGCGAGACTTTTGACCGTCTGCAGCCCGGCCAGCCCGTGAAGTTCGAAATCCAGAAGTTGACGGAAGCCGAGCGCGAGGCGCGGCGGAATGCGACGACGAAGCAAGCCCCGCGAGCCGCCAAAGTCGAGCTGCTCGACCGGATGCCCGGCGGCATCCTGCCGCGGACGCCGCAAGAGCTGGCCCCCAAGCACCATCCGAAGGCGAAACAACGCAAGGCGACGTGGAAGCGAAAGATCGACGTCAAGCCGAAGGAATGAAACGGGATTGTAGATTCGAGATTTCAGATTGGCGGAGGTGGTCGTGAGATTCGTCGGTATTCTGGTTGCGATTGGTGCGCTCGCCACTCCGGCCATCGGACAAGAAGCGTTTCTCGGTCGTACCGTCGAACAATGGAGCGCTAGTCTCGCCAGCGGCAAGGGACAGGAGCGCGTGGAGGCGGCTTGGGCGCTGGCACAGATCGCCGGGCGCGAAGCGGGCGGCTTCGGCGATCACATTCAGTTCGCCGAGCTGGTCAAGCTCGTCAGCGACAGCGATCCTTCGGTCCGCTACTGGGGCGTGCTCGGCCTGGCCGGCTACGCCCGGCAGCTCAAAGCGAGCGATAGCGGCCGTGGCGCCGCAATCAACACGCTCGGGCCGCTGCTGGAAGACAAAGCCCCCGCGCCGCGCATCGCCGCGGCTGCCGCTCTCGGCCAATTGGGGCAGGCCGAAAAGGTTCTCCCCGTGCTTCTCGCCGCCATGAGCGACCCGCAGGAAGCAACTCGCATTCAAGCCATCGCCGCCCTGGAGCAACTCGGTCCAGCCGCCCGCCCCGCCGAGAAGACCATCCGCGCGGCAACAACAGACTCCAGCGAATACGTCAAGCGCATCTCCGAGCGAGCTGTTAAGAAGCTCGACGCTGCAATCAAATAACCGCTGCCCTATGGCAAACGCCGGTCGAGCTTCGCCGGGTCTTGGGAGCAGTGGAACAAGGTATAGACGGTCGCCACGTCGCCGACGAATTCATAATATAGTGCGTACGGGAAGCGATGGACCATGACAAGCCGATAGTCCTTCTTGATACGGGCGTACGTTTCGGGACTTTCGCGAATTCGCTCCATGCTCGCATCGACTGCCATGGCGAATTTCATCCCCAGCCCAGGCTGACGTGCCTCGTACCACTGCCGCGCCTCCTCAAACTCCACCTCCGCGGACGGCGTCAAAACAACGCGACTGGCACTAACCATTCGGAAGCCCCAACCGCCGTCGGATCGTCTCCCACGGCACTAAGGATTCCGGGTTTTTCAGGGCGGCGGCTTTGCGGCGATCCAGCTCGTCAACTAAAGAGTCCGGCATTTCGATCGTCTGGCCCGAATCGTCGATGCTCTGCCACAGCACGCCAATCAGGTCCAGCTTTTGGGACACGTCCATATTCAGCAGATAGCCCAGGTCGGACATCAATGCACCCTTAGAGAAACGGACGTCGCACAATCCATACTAGCTGTGAATGTGCCTCCGGGCCATCATTTCTTCGGCAGCGCCGCCGCCAGGCCGGGGACTTCGTCCTTACCGCTGGGGACGCTGAAGTCGGCGCCTTGGAAGGCGTCGCCGATCGGTTCGGCGCGGCCGCCGAGGTGCTTGGCGAGGAAGGCTTCGGTGATGGCGTAGAAGGCGAAGTTGTTTTCGGGCCGGGCGAAGCCGTGGCCTTCGTCGTGGAACAAGGCGTAGGCGACGGGGATCTTCTTGTCGTTCATCGCCTTGACGATCTGGTCGGCTTCGGCCTGCTTGACGCGCGGATCGTTCGCGCCCTGGCCAATCAGCAGCGGGCGCTTGATCTTGTCGGTAAAGAACAGCGGCGAGCGCGACTCCAGGAACTTGCGGCCCTCGGGCGTCGTCCAGTCGCCGACGCGGAGTTTCGTCACCGGCAAAAAGCTGTACCAATAAGGTGGCGGATTCTCGGCCAGCGTAATCAGGCTCGACGGCCCGACGAGATCGACGCCGCAGGCGAACACGTCGGGCGTGAACGTCAGGCCCACGAGCGTCGCGTAGCCCCCGTAGCTGCCGCCCATGATCGCGACCTTGTCTTTGATCGCAATTTTCTCCACCACGGCCCAGTTCACCGCGTCGAGCAGGTCGTCGTGCATCTTGCCGGCCCACTCGCGATTGGCCTTGTTCACGAAGTTTTTGCCGAAGCCGGTGGAGCCGCGGTAGTTCACCGCCAGCACCGCGTAGCCGCGATTGGCCAGCAGTTGATGCTCGGAATTGTAGCCCCAGTCGTCGCGGGCCCACGGTCCGCCATGAACGTTCAGCACCAGGGGCAGCGGCTTATCGGGCCGCCCGTCGCCATCGGGATCGCTCCACTTCGGCAGCGTCAAATAACTCACTAGCGCCAGGCCATCGCGCGACGTAATCACCGGCGAATGCATCTTGACCAGCGGCAGCTTCTCCAGCTCGCGGTCGCTGGTGAACAGGAACGTGGCTTTCTTCGCCGGCTGCCGGTCGTAGATGTAAAACCGGATCGGGCCGTCGTCCATCGCGAAGGCGACGGTCCACCGCTTGTCGTCGAGCGTGCGGCCGGTGATCTGAATTTCGCCGTCGGCCACCGTCTTGAGATAATCGAGATCGGCCCGGATCGATTCGTCGAGGATCTTCCACTCGGTGCGGGCGTAGGTGAAGCTCACCGCCTGCACGTTCTTCTCGGTCGGATGGGCCAGGGCCCCGCTGATATCGGCCCGCGGGTCCTCGGCCAGCAGCTTCTGCTCGCCCGTCTTCAGGTCGATCGTCGTCAGGGCGGCCGTGTCGCGCTTGCGGCTGTCGAGGAAATAGAGCACGTCGCCGGTTTTGTCGAATCCCGCGGGGTTGGTCGTCATCGCGTCGAGAGCGTCGATCTTGATCATCGGCTCCCACTTGCCGCCCGCGGCCGGCTTGAGCAGTTCCTGCCCGCCTTCCTGCGTGATGTTCAACGCGAACCGCACGCGGTAATCGTCGTCGCACAGGAAGCCGGCCAGCCCCGGATTCTCCTGCAGCAGCTTCCGCTCGCCGGTGAGGATGTTGATCCGATACAGGTCGTGGAACCGCCGCTCGCCGCGGTCGTTGATCCCGACGATGATCTCGCTGGGGAACTTCTCGCTGACCGTGTCGATTTCGGCCGCGATCTTGGCGATCGGCGTCAGATCCTTGATCTCGCCCGAATCCAGGTCGATGCAATAAACGTGGTCGTCCTCGTCGCCGTTCTTGTCCTGCGTGTAGAGGATGTGCTTGTTGGTATAGGCCCAAAAGTAGCTGATGATCCCGCGATGCTTGTCGGCCGTCACTGGCTTGGCCTTCGCCGGGTCGTCGTCGGGGCTGGCCCAGACATTGATCACGCCATCGACCGGCGCGGCAAACGCCAGCCGCTTGCCGTCATGGCTCAGCCGGGCCCGTGCTTTTTCCGGATTGCCGAAGAACCTCTTGCGTGGGATCAGCGGCACGTCATCCGGACCGGCGGCTTGGGTAGCCGAGGCCAGACTTGCCAATAGCAGCGTCGCCAGCGTCAGCAGCTTCCAGCTCAAAGAAGTCTTCATCCGTGCGGCTCCAAGATCGAGTTTTCGAGAGTTCAGTCATTCAGAATACCGGCAACCGAAACGGGCGACTACGCTATCATCAGCCGCAAACGCCCGCCTCTCACCCCGGAGCATCCCATGTCCCGCCTCGCCTGGCCCGCCGTGTTTGTTGCGCTCGTCGGTTTCGTCACCCTGTGGCAAATCGCGCCGACCCGGTCGCAAGAGGCGGCGCGGGCGAAGCTGCCAGGCGCGCGGCCGCAGATCGACGCGATCGACTTTCCCAGCCTGCAAGCGGCGATCGACGCGCTGCCGCCGACCGGCGGCGTGTTGCGGCTGCCGGCGGGAACGTTCGAGATTTCGCAGCCGCTGGTGATTTCGCAGGAAGACGTGCTGATCGCCGGCAGCGGCACCGCCACGCACATCAAGAACGTCAACACGAGCGGGCGCCCGGCCATCGAGATCGACAATCCCAAGCGCAAGACCGACGCCAAAGCGACTCTGTGGCGGGTCGAGATTCAGAACCTCCGCATCACCGGCAACGAGAAGAGCGGCGACGGCATTCTGGCCCATCACGTCGATGAGATCTTTCTGCACGGGGTCACCAGCAGCTATCACGGCGGCCACGGCATCCATCTCGATCAGTGCTACGAAGATCCGCGGATCTGCGACTGCCTGTTCACCTACAACAAAGGGGCCGGCCTGCACCTGGTCGTCTGCCACGACATCGTGGTCGTCGGCAACCAGTTCGAGGAAAACCAGGACGCTTTGCATTGCCTCGACGGCTTCAACCTCTGTATGACCGGCAACAACCTGGACGATCACCTGCGGCACGGCGTGGTGATCGAAAACACGTACGGCAGCGTCGTCAGCGGCAACATGATCGAGGAGTGCAACGGCACCGCAATCATCCTCGACCGCGACTGCTACGGCATCACGCTCTCCAGCAACGTCATCGCTCACGAAGTCGGCGGCGGCATCGACCTCAAGGACGCCCACGGCTGCGCGGTCAGCGGCAATACGTTCACGATCGTCAAGCAAGACGCCCTACGAATTGGCCCGGCCAGCGGACGGATCACGGTTACGGGCAACAACTTCTCCAACAGCTTCATTGGCGCGGGCAGTGAGAAGCGCGAAAAGGTCGATAGCGCCGCCGCCGGCATTGTGCTGTCCGGCACCTCGGACATCGCGATCAGCGGCAACAGCTTCGCCGGCCTCTCAACCAAAGCGCTTACGTTGGAGGGCCAGCCGAAACGCGTGCTGTTCTCGAACAACGTGCTGACCGACGTGCAAAGCGACCACCGGCAGCTGGGGGCTGGCGGGGCGAGTGGAAACCTCGAATAGCGCCGCTCGTGACCTGATGACCTGGTGACCTAATACTTGGGCGGCTGATATCCCGGCGGTGGGCCGGCAACGACGGGCTGCGTGAGCATGGCGCGTGCCGACGGCTTGAAAACGATCGGCGTGCCGCCGCGGCTCAGGTACAGCGAATAGAGCTGCTGGGTCAGGTGAGCGCTGGCGAACGGCATCATCGGTCCCAGCACCAGTCCCGCCAGGCCGCACGTCACGAGCGTCAGCGCGACGACGGAGAAGATGAGAAACAGGCCGGATAGCAGCGTTTCCAGCCACACCTTCCCGACGAAGTCATTGACCCAGCCAAATTGGAAGGCGGCCCCAATGTCCTGCTGGTAGGCAGCCCGCAGCATCATCGGCGTGGCATAGACCGAGAGCGCAGCAGCCAGGGCCGCGCCCAGAAACAAGAACGCGACCAGGCCAATGACGATGAATGGTCCAGTCGCATCTTCGCCGCCGACGGCGTTGCCGATCGCGCCACTGCAAACCAGCGTGGCAAAGAACAGCGGAACCAACACCACGGCCGACAATAGTGCCAGCATGAGCAGCACCAGCACCGGCCAAACGCCGCGCGCCAGATAGTCGATGAGGCGATTGATGTCGAAATCGGAATAGCGTTTGCCGCCGTTGAGCCGCAGCTCTTCGCAAATCTCGAACTGGTAACCCATGATCACCATGGCAGGCGCAATCGGAATCACCTGCCCGGCGAGGTTGCACAAGAACGAAAAGAGCAGGTTCAAGAACCAGTTCGGGTTCTCGAAGATGTACTGAAACGAGCGCAGATACTCCATCTGCCCCGGTCCCGCCGGCATTCCCAGCGGGGGTTTGGGCTCGGCTTGTGGAAATGCGGGCTGTGGAAATGACTGTCCTGACATCGGAACCCTTCCGCTTGATTGCGCTACGCCTTAATGCCCCGAGGGTTGTGGAGTCGGAGAGTGTTTGATCGGTATCGCTTCGCCGCCTCGGGAGAGGAACAGCAGATACAGCTCGTAAATAAAGTGGGCCTGGGCCAGATAGATTATGGGCATGGCAAAGAACACGCCGATCAAGCACGCCACATAACCCAGCAGTACCAGCAGCGTTGCCGTGAAGGCCAGGAACAGCAGCCCGAGCAACATGTCGAGCCAGGTCTTCTTGATGAAGTCCACGATCCAGCCGAAGTTGAATGCCACGCCGAAATCCAGCGCCAGGCCGGCCCGCATTTGCATGGGGATCAGCACAATCGCCGGCACGAGCGAGACAAGAATCATGATCAGCATCCACACCAGGAATCCGAGCAGCAGTCCAACGCCGACGGCGGCATTGTCGTGGGTATTGGCCGCCAGGCCCATCAAGGCAAACAGGGGCACCATCATGACCAACATCACCGGCAATATCAAAACCAGCCCCGCCACGAGCTGCACCAGGAACGGCCACACGCCGCGCATCAGGTAATCGGCAAAACGGTTGAAATCGAAATCGGGATAGCGCTGCCCGCCGCTCATCAGCAGCCCGATCACGATCTCATACTGATAGCCCAAGAGCACGATCGGCCCCACGACCGGAATCAGCCCGCACAGGCCGCCCAGCAGCACATTCGTGACCCAGTTGGGGTTGTCGAAGATGTACTGATACATCCGCAGATACTGCAAGCGCTCGATCGGCTTGAAGGCCGGCGTCTTCGGCAGCGGTGCATAGGGAGGAGTTTGCGGCGCAGCAAATGGATTCGTGGACATGCTGATCCTTCAGGAATCGACACCAACGCGACGAGTTTGCGAGGCGTTCGCAGGACGGCCCTTCTGGGCCGTCTTAGGCGGCCCAAAAGGGCCGCCCTACATATAACTCAAGGCCGCTTCTGGGCCAGCAGCCATATCCAGACTTCGGGGTTGTCGTACGTCACGGTCCAGCAGTCGTGCTCCAGGTCGGGATATAGCTTGAGTTCGGCGTCGCCGCCGGCTTTCTTCAGGGCCGCGGTCATCTCCTGGCAATTGGTCACGGTTCGCTCGCCATCTTTGCCGCCCACGAACACGCGGATCGGCAGTTTGGCGAGCTTAGGAGCCGCCGCCTCGTCGCCGCGGCCGCAGATCGGAATTGCCGCGGCGAACTTGTCGGGATAAGCCGTGATCAGCGACCACGTGCCCGCGCCGCCCATGCTCAGTCCGGTCACGTACAGCCGCTGCCGATCGACTCGGTAGGTATTCGCCACATGATCGACGAGCTTGGCCAATTCCTCCGCATTCCAGCGCGTGCCAGTGGGGCACTGCGGCGAAACGACCACCGCAGCCAGGTCCTTGCCGGCCGCCAAGAGCTTCGGTGGGCCGTGAATCTTGACCTTCTCCAGATCGTCGCCCCGCTCGCCCGAGCCGTGCAGAAACACCACCAGCGGCCACTTGCTATCGGCCATCTTCTCGTAGTCGGCCGGCAGTCCGAGCAGATAACGCAGCTCATGTGGCTGTGTGCCAGCCTGTGGATCGGCCTCGATCTTCAGCGCCTGCTTCGACTGCTCGCCGGCGGATAGTGCCACTGCAACAAGCAAAATCAAACTCGCTGCTAAAGCGCTGCAAATCGGTTTCACGCGTCACCACCTTTGGATTGAATTGGCGGGCTGCGGCCCGGGCATCGGATCTATCTTCGGTGAATCGGACGATGGCGGCGTGTGGGTCGATGGGAACAACACTTTGTTGCTGACCATCGCCCATCGCGCTAAGCACCATCTGGAGTGCGAACATTACGAGATTGGAAACGACGTTGGCAGCGACAATCATCAGAAAATAGGTTCCGCACTGATCCCATCGAGTAAAGACATAGTAGAGGTTGTAAAACGGGACAAACTGGAGCAGACCTTGAGCGAAACTTTCCGTGAACGCGATGATGAGAATGCGGATCGAGGCATAAAAGCTGATGCATGCCGCCGCTACATACAGGATGACGCCGCCCGTCATTAGTGCGATGTGGTGCGGCAGCACCATCATCATGACCATGAATCCGACCACGCCGGTGAGCGCCAGCACATAGACCCACCAGGGCATTCCTTCTCCCGTTTTCCTTTGGTCTTCGGCTTTCTGATCCTCGATCGATTCCGCCGCCCTGTCCATCAAGTCCGCCACGACCGCGCCATGTCCTTCATGGCCCCCGCCGCCGCTGCCGACCTTCATCGTTTCCATCCGCCTGCCGAGCTTCGTATTGTAGCCGCACTTGATGCAGATCACGGCGTCGGGGGCCAGCGGAGCGGTGCAGCCGGGGCAGGGGCGGGCGCTCAGCGACTGCTGGTGCAGGCCGACTTCGCTGAGGGCGCTGTCCGAGAGCTCGCGGGGTCGCAGGTCCTCGCCCAAGCCGATGCCCGAAGTGGATGAGCTGGATGCCGGCTTCGGAGCCGGCTTGGCCGCCGGCTTGGCGGCTGGCTTGGGCGCTTTGGCGGCTGCCGCGGTGGCCCGGACCTGGGCCGCTTTCGATGGCGCTCCGCCAGGGATCCGCAGCGGCTGCTGGCAATTGGGGCATTTCACCGCCTTGCCCGCCAGCTCATCCTTCGCTGCGAAGCTCTTTCCGCATTGGCAGGTCACTTTGATCGGCATGATCCCATTTTGCACCGATCAGGCCAGGGACACAATCATCGGGCGAGCCTGGTCACAATTCATCCAATGCTGGTTCCGTTTTGGCTCGCGTGTTCCCGCCTGGCCCGGTTCGCGGATTCGGTTTCGTTGACCGCGCCGACGATGGGTGGGTACAGGTCCGGGAGAACGCCAGCCAGTTGAACCAACGGCCCCAGAAGCTCCCGCTGGGCGATTGCCGGCATGTCTCGAAATTGGCTGACAATATTGTCGAATCGCTCGTCGGCTGTCATCCCCTCGGCCAAATAGGACTCTGACAGCGCATGCAGATGCAACCAGAATTCGTTGGGAGAAACCATTTGGCCTGGATGGGCAGGCGGAAGGGATAAATCCAGCGGGAATTTCAATTTGCGCCGCTTTCTCGGTCCCGTCAATGACTTCGCCCGGATTAATTTTTGGCGCACGCTTTGCTCGATTCTCGACTGGGACAGTGACTAGGGGGAAGTACCGTGGCAGGAAAGCCTCAATCGTCGATTCGGTTAGCCATCAACGCCTGCATCGTGCGCTGCAGCCAGAGCCGATCGGCGGCGCTGTGCCTGGCTGAATTCATTCAGGAATTGGGCCAAATGGGATGGGATTACGAATCGCTCTGGCAGGTCGAACAGGGAGCGCTACAGGCTTTGCGGACGAATGCCGAACGTGAGCGGTTGCTCGCCTAGCGTTTTGCCTCGCCCGCTTGTCGCTCCGTTCTTGTCTTGGTACGACAGCGAACCGGCCAAACGGTCGGGGTGCCAGTCAGAGTTTTCAAGTAGTCGATCTGAGGCCCACGCAGAAAGTACGCTTGCCAATTTGACAGTCGGCATGCTTCAAGTCCGATCTCGATCACTGCAGAAAACCGCAATTGTTTTCTGGGCAAGGACTTACGGATCGTCGCGCAGCTCGCGGCGCGCAACTTGCCTTATTGGGTCGCCGTCTGATTTCGCGCCGTTTTGACAGGCCGTTCCAAAGCCGCCACCAGTGGTCGCGGTTTACCCATATCTACACCGCGACCACTGGTCGCGGCTTTGAGTCCACCGGGAGGATTGCGACGCATGGCGACGATGACGAAAGAAAAACCCAAGACCGCCAAGGCCCTCAAGCTGCAGCCGCTGGGCGATCGGCTGGTGGTCAAGCGTGAGTCGAGCGAGTCGAAGACGGCGGGCGGCATCGTGCTGCCGGACAGCGCCAAGGAAAAGCCCTCGCGGGGCATCGTCGAGGCAGTCGGCAACGGCAAACTGCTGGACGACGGCAGCCGCGGCAAGCTGCAAGTTTCGGTCGGCGACCGCGTGCTGTTCACGTCGTGGGCCGGCGAGACGTTCAAGGTCGGCGACGAAGAGTTGCTGCTCATGAAGGAAGACGACATCCTGGCGATCCTGGACGACTAGTGTTCCTAGCCGGGACCAAACTTGGTCCCGGAGTCCTGCTAGTGGACGTTGTCTCAGCCAAAAACGCCGCCCTCCTGGGATGGCGCGTAGTAGTGATGAAAGCCGATCCGGACAATCAGAGTGTCCGGTTGAAACACTCCGGGACCAAGTTTGGTCCCGGCTAAAAACACACCGGAGAACAACATGTCAAAGATCATCGCATTCGATCAAGAGGCCCGCGAGGCGATTCGTCGCGGCGTTTGCAAGCTGGCCAAGGCGGTCAAGGTGACGCTCGGTCCCAAGGGCCGCAACGTCATCCTGCAGAAGAGCTTTGGCTCGCCGACGGTGACCAAGGACGGCGTGACGGTCGCCAAGGAGATCGACCTGGAAGATCCCTACGAAAACATGGGCGCCCGGATGGTCCGTGAAGTCGCCAGCAAGACGAGCGACGTGGCGGGCGACGGTACCACGACGGCCACCGTGCTGGCCGAGGCGATCTTCAACGAGGGCCTGAAGGCCGTCGTCGCCGGCGTCAACCCGGTGCAGATGAAGCAGGGCATCGAGAAGGCCGTCGCCGACATCGCCGAGAAGCTCGGCAAGATGTCGATCAAGATCAAGGAAAAGAGCGAGATGGCCAACGTGGCCTCGATCGCCGCCAACAACGACCGCGAGATCGGCAAGCTGCTCGCCGACGCGATGGAAAAAGTCGGCAAGGACGGCGTGATCACCGTCGATGAAGGCAAGAGCCTGACGACCGAGACCGAGTGGGTCGAGGGTATGCAGTTCGACCGCGGCTACCTCTCGCCCTACTTCGTGACCGACGCCAACACGATGACGTCGGTGCTCGAGAATCCGTACATTCTCGTCTATGAAAAGAAGCTGACGCAGATCAAGGAACTCGTGCCAGTGCTGGAAGCCGTGGTGCAGCAGGGCAAGCCGCTGCTCATCATCGCTGAAGACGTCGAGGGCGAGGCCCTGGCGACGCTGGTGATCAACCGGCTCCGCGGCACGTTCCAGTGCGTGGCGGTGAAGGCGCCGGGTTACGGCGATCGCCGCAAGGCGATGATGGAAGACATTGCGATCCTCACCGGCGGCCAGGCGATTTTTGAAGCCCTGGGCGTGAAGCTCGAAAACCTCACGCTGAATGATCTGGGCCGGGCCAAGAAGGTGATCGTCGATAAGGACAACACCACGATCATCGAAGGCGCCGGCAAAAGCGAGGACATCAAGGCCCGCATCGCCCAGCTCCGCCGCGAGATCGAATCGAGCACCAGCGACTACGATCGCGAGAAGCTCGAAGAGCGACTGGCCAAGCTGTCGGGCGGCGTGGCCAAGGTCAATGTCGGCGGCGCCACCGAAAGCGAAGTCAAAGAGAAGAAGGCCCGCGTCGAAGACGCCCTGCACGCGACCCGTGCGGCCGTGCAAGAAGGCATTCTGCCCGGCGGCGGCGTCGCCCTGCTGCGGGCTGCGGCCCAGGTCAAGGCCGAAGGCCTCTCGCACGACGAAGAGGTCGGCTATAGGATCGTGCTGCGGGCCTGTCGCTCGCCGCTGACCATGATCGCCGAAAACGCCGGCCAGGACGGCGGCATCGTGTGCGAGCGGGTGCTCGAAAGCAAAGGCAACAACGGCTTCAACGCTTTGACCAACGAGTACGAAGACCTGGTGAAGGCCGGCGTCATCGACCCGACCAAGGTCACTCGCACCGCCCTGGCCAACGCCGCCAGCGTCGCCACGCTGCTGCTCACGAGCGACGCCCTGATCGCCGAAAAGCCCAAGGAAGGCAAAGCCGCCAAGGGCCACGGCGGCGACCACGACATGTACTAGGCAAAGCCGCGACGAATGTTCGCGGATCAGTCCCGCTTGTCAAAGCCCACCGATTCAAATCGATCGGTGGGTTTTGTGTTTGCCCGCTCAAGGTTGTCGCGCTCGCTGTTGGTGTCTCGTGGATACAATAGACTGGAGGGGAGGAGTGAGTACATGAATGCGCGTGTTCTGACAGGATCGAAAAAGGAGATCGCGGAGCAGCTCGCGGGATTGTCCGGCGACGTCCTGGAAGCAATCGTGTTTGTCGAGGAATTGCCCGAGCCGAGGGCCACGGATCACAACCTCTTCGCCGAAATGGAGCCATTCACCGTTCGACAGGGGCATACCGATGACTCCCGCGCAGCCATTTATCAGCAGCGGGAGGGTGAGTGATCCTGTTGGACACCAATCTGCTCGTGCGCGTCACGAATGCTACCGATCCGCACTGTGACGTTGCTCGGTCCGCCATTCATCGGATGACGGGCGGTGGTGAACGGCTAATCATTGTCCCGCAAAACCTGTACGAGTTTTGGGCTGTCGCGACGCGCAGGCCGGGCGCACAACCGGCCGGACAAAATGGGCTGGGGATGACTTGCGAGCAGGCCAGCCAATGGCTGGCATTCTTTCAGCGGCGATTCATGCTCCTGCCCGACCGAAACGACTTGTCGGCTCGCTGGCACGGGCTGGTCAAGCAGCTGGACATAAGAGGATTCCGCTCACATGACGCCCGACTCGTGGCTGCCATGGAGAGCTACGGCATTGCTCGCCTGCTGACGTTCAACAGCGAGGATTTCAAACGCTTTGCGATCACCGTCGTGGATCCTGCTGCCATCTAGCCCGTTTTGTTTTTTGGACTAGGAGCAAGATCTGCGAACGGCCAGGCTTCTGGCACCAAGAAACGAAAATGGGCCCGCCGATTCTTCGGCGGGCCCATTTTGTTTTCAGATCGTAACTGCGAACGGCGTCACTTGATTGTCACGTTGCCGATGCCGCTGAAGACCGCGCCGGTTTCCAGGACCGTCACCGAGACGGAATTGGTTTCGGAGTTGCAAATGACACGGATGCTCTTGCCGTCGAGAGCCGCGTCGTTGCTGCGGGTGACTTTGCCCTCCAAGATGGCAATGGCGCCGATGATCCAGCCGTTATCGAACTTGACGGCCGTTCCGGACCAGTGCATTTTGCCGGTCACCGGCGTGCCAATTCCGGTATCCACTCCGCTGCCGCCGGCGTGGCCCCCGTCGGCGTCCAGGCCGGCGCCAAAGCTCACGGAGGCGGCAGAAGCGAATTGCGGAACACAAAGGACCAACAGGACTAACACGATGGCAATGTAGCGATTCATGGATGGTCTCCTCAAGGTTGCAAAATCCAATCAAGGTTGCTTAACAAGTTCGAGATGTGGGCGAGTTGAATGCTTGTCGGTGGTTACTCCACGAGCCCCAGGATCCGCGTTGGGGCGACGGTGGCCGGGTTGAAATCACATTTGAAGTCGCCCGTCCCGTTGACCGCCAAAAAGCGGCTGATGTATTGCGAGCCAATGACCGAATTGCCGTTGCCGCCTGCAGCCACCTGGGCGCCGGCGGCATAGAACGTGCCTGTGATGTTGAAGTTCGCGTTGCCTTGGACGCTCACCGGGTTGTCGGCCGAGCGCTGCTGAAACAGCGAAATGCCCGTGTAGGCGCCGCTCGTGGGCGGCGTGATGTTGACGATCGCGCCGTTGCTGCCCGAGAGCGTGATATTGTCGCTGGGGCCGTTCGGGGCGTTGTAGATCATCACCCCGGTTCCGATCAGGCTGCCGCCGCCGGTGAGGGAAAAGCCGCCGCCATCCATGTAATAGATGCCAGGCAACAAGGTGACGAGCCCGTTGCCCGAGATGCTGATGCCGCCTTTGTAAATGCCGGGCGACAGGATTCTGGGCAGGGAGTTGCTGATCGTCAGCTTGTGGTTGCTCTGCTCGGTGAGCGTCGACTTGTCGGGCTCGGCCAGGTAGCGGAGCGGATCGGGCGCGGGCGGCTCGCCGTAAACCATGGTGCCCACGAAGCCGGTGCCCGTGCTGCCGCCCGTGATGTCAAACTCCGGGGCGGTGAGCACTCCGCTGATCCCCACGGCGGCTTCCGCATCGCTGGAGTTGACGATCACCGACGCGCCGCCCGTCACGGTCAAGGTTCCGCTGCCGACGGCGGTCAGCGAGGCCTTGGTGGTCAGGTCGAGCACGTGAATGCCGATGTGCGCGGGCTCCCATTTGCCGCGGGCCACGGCGCGACCGATGACGGGAGTCTTCGTGGAGCCCAGCACCGCGCTGAAGTAGCGCGGCTGATTGTATTGAATGGTCACCTCGGCATAGCCGGCCGGGATCACAGTGTCCTTGCTCGGTCCGCTGTAGTACTTGTTCGGCGAGAATCGCACGGTGACGACGGCGTTGTTCACGCCGTTGGTGAAGCCGTTGGCCGTGGCGATGGCCTTGGCCTTATTGGCGGCCGAGTCGCCGACATCGAGGCCCTTGTTCGTCGGAAACTTGCGGAACAGGTCTTCGGCGGCAGCCAGCGCGGCCACGTCGGCGGTGGCCTGGGTGTGCTTCGCGCGCTCCATTATCGAACCGCCTTCGACGGCGATGGCCACGAACGTGAGCAGGATTACCAGGCTGATGGCAACCAGGACGACGACGGCGCCCCGCCGGCGGCTTCGCAATGACAACTGTTTCGACTTCGGCATGGTGCGTTCTCTCCGGCTGCGAGTCGCCGCTTAGTACAACATCTGCGTGGTGGAGGTGCTGGTGAGGGTGTAGGGGCCAGCCAGGTACATCTCGGGGAGCCACTGATAGGAGACCGTCACGGTGACGGTGTTGCCCTTGGGGGCTTCATAGTTCGTGGTCGTCAGCGGCCGGTTGCTGGAGTTCCAGGTCACCGTGCAGGTGAGCTTGTCCGCCTTCAGGCCGACATTGTTCGCCTTGAGCAGCGTGGTGATGCTGGCGGCGGTCGCCGCGGGCAGGTTCTTTTCGTCTGCGTAGTCCGCGCCGTGCAGCGAGGCATAGCGGGCGCCGTAGCGGGCCAGCGAGGCCACCTGCTGATAGCGGCTGACGCCCAGCGAGCCGACGATGATGGCGAACATCGTAAACAACACGACCGGCGCCACGATCGCAAATTCGAGCAGCGTGGTCCCGCGGCGGCGGCCGGCGACAGTGCGGCATTTCATCGGAAGCCTCCGTTAATCGGGTAGGGTGGGGGCCACGGCGGTGCGGACCTTGCGGGCCAGGGTCACGTTGCCTTTGGTGCCCAAGTAACTGGTGATCGATTTGAAGTTGTAAGTCACGGTCACTTCGACGTACGACTGGCCCAAGGCGTCGGTGCCCGTCGCCGAAGTCACGGTGGGCGTCGGGCTCAGGTTGGTTGCGTCGGCCAGCGCCGCGGCGCTCATGCTGGCGAAGGGCGATTCGGACTGCGCCTTGGGGTCGCTGGCCCAGATCGCGCCCGAGCGGGCGCAATTCGTCACCGTCAGCGCCGAGTAATAGACCCGCGAGAAGTCCACCGCGAGCACGAACAGCAACGTCAGAATGGGCAGCAGCAATGCGAATTCGACGGCCGCCACGCCGCGCCGCCCGCGCCGGCCTTTACGGCGAAGCAGTCCAGTACTGATCGGGTTTCGATTCGACGCGAGCATGCTTGCTGTTCCTCATGGCGGACCCACTGGGCTCGGCGTCGTGTTCGCTGAACCGGCTGCCAATCAGGCCTACCAGAACGCTAGGTCACGATTCGGCAGGCGTCAAATCGCACCTGGCGGGGGGTTCGCCAAGCGCTCACGCGCAGGAATGCCGACTATTCGACGAGCTCGATCACGGGCGGTTGTGGCGCTTTTTCCGATGGGTAATTGATGGTGAAGTTGCCGTTGCCGGACATTTCCAGCGTGCGGCCAATGAACTGCGAGCCGAGCACCTGCGTGCCGTTGCCGGACAGGGTGGTGGGCGTCGTCGGCGTGTAAATCGTTCCGGTGACGCCCGAACCGCCATTGCCGGCCAGCTTCGTGGGCGTACTGGTGTCGGCCGTATTGCGCGACTGAAAGATCGAAATGCCCTGGTACGTGCCCGATTGCGGCGGCGACAAGGACCACTCGCCTTGCCCGGTGAGGTCGATACCGTTGCTGCTGCCGCTGCCGGCGTTATAAAGCATCACGTTCGTCGCGGTGAGCTGCGCCTGGCCGGAAAGCGAGATGCCTTTCTCCAGGTAATAAATGCCCGGCGAGAGGGCGATTGTGCGCGGGCCGCTGTAGGACAGCCGCGTGGTATAGCGGCCAGGCTGCAGGGTAATCGTGCCGCTGGCCGGGCCGTTGTTGGGCGGCGCGATTTGCACCGGATAATCGGCCGGATTGGGTTCGGGCAAGTCCGCCAGCGGATCGGGCACCGGGACCGAGTTGGTGTAGGGCTGGGCCTGGCCGGAGGCCGGATAGGGCGAAAGGTAGAAGTTGCTGCCGGCGACGCCGCCCACGATGTCGAACGACGTGCCCGCGAGCACCGAGTTGCCCCCGGTCGTGGTGGCGGCGGCGGAGCTGGTCGAGTTGACCATCACGCCGCCCTCGTTGACGACCAACGTGCCGTTGCCAGTGGCCCAGAGGGCCTTGCTGTCGGTCTTTTCCAGCACAATGACGCCATTGCCCTGCGAAAACTCTCGCACTCGGGCGACCGCGCGGGCCGTCACCGGCAAATCGGCGGTCCCCCACAACTTCGAGAAGCTGCGGGGCTGCAAATAGGTCACGACGACTTCGACGGTTCCCGGCTGGCCGTTGATCCGCGAATTGGTCGAGGTGGCGGGCAGATTCACGGTGCGAACCTGGCACTTGGCGCTGGGAAAGCCGTGCGTGTCGAGAGCGTCCAGTGCGGCGGTCTGGGCCGTCGCCGTCGCCGAGGGCTGCACGGAGTTGCCGGCGTGAGTGGGATTGCTGCGATATAGCTCAACGGCGGCAGAAAGGGCTGCGGCATCGACGGCCGACTGCAGTTGCCGCCGAACCTCCATCAGCATGCCGCCATCGACGCCGATGGCCAACAGCGGAATCAGCACCGTCGGCAGCATGATGGCCACCAGGACGGCGACTTTGCCGGCGCGGTGCCCGCGGTAGGTGTTGTATGTTCGTTGCATATAGCGGCTCAGGTCATGGTTAGCAGGTCATGGTTAGTAGGTCATCGGTACGGCAGCCGTGCTGGTCAATGTGTACGGTCCGGCCAAATAGCCTTCGGGAATCCACTGATAGGAGACCGTGACGGTCACCTGGTTGTTGACCGTCGTGGTAAAGCCCGTTGCCGGGTTGCCGGGGTTGGCGCGATTGTTTCCCGCGCTCCAGTTGGCGGCGACGGCGAGCTTGCTGGGGTTGAGCACGGTGCTCTTTGGCAACACGGCCTGGTCGCGGATTTCCTGGGTCCAGGACGTGGCGCTGCCCGCCGCCAGGTGGTGATCGGCGCGGTACTGCGCTCCGTGCGAGGACGCATAGCGGGCGCCCTCGCGAGCCAGGTGGGCGATTTGCTGGTAACGATACACCGCCATCGACAGGATCGCGAAGCCGATCAGGAACAGCAGCACGATCGGGCCGACGATGGCGAATTCGACCAGCGTGGCACCGCGGCGGTTGCGCCGGCGAGGTTTACGAAAGGATCGCATGGATTTTGGCATGGCTGAGCTCGTGGGCAGCAATTACGGCAGGATCGGCATTTTTACGCTCCGCGTGACCGTCCAAGCGCCGCCATGGCCCAGACAAGGGCAGACCATGTGAAAGTCGGAGGTGGCGGTCACCGTCACGTAGTTGCCTGCGGAGGTGACGACGACATTGGGCTCGCCGAGGGCCGGCACGAGATCGGTCCCGTTCGCCACTGCGGCGGCTTTGCCGCGCGTTTCCCGCTCCGCGTTGGAAAGACCGCGCTCCTGATAGGCCAGGCCGCTGGCGGCCAGCGCCCCCGAGCGGGCGCATTCGTTCAAGGTGTGGGCGGTGTAATAAATCCGGCACCAATCCGCGCCCACCGCGAATACGAATAAGATAAACGGCAACAATATGGCGAATTCAACGGTCGCCGTGCCGCGCCGCCGTCGGTGACGAGAAGCGGCGCACGCTCTCCGGGCTGAACGGCTTGTCATGATAAGATCGTCCCAACCCGCTGCTCAAAGCTAGGTCAGAGGTAGCCTTTGTCAAGTTATTCGGGCATCCCTTGGCCTTCGTCTGCCGGGTAGCCCCGCACAGCCGGGACCGTGGTGAGGAACCACGAAATACACGAAACAGTCGAAAGGGGAGAGGCACAGACAACAGGTCCTCCCCGCGGATGATCGTCCGCTTCTTTCGTCTCTTTCGTGCTTTTCGTGGTTCCCGAATCTTCCGCGTCATCCCAGCAGCAGGGCTGGGACGCTGCAGGCGACGGCGCTCGTTCACAAGGCCAATTTGCGGCTGGTGGCGTGGCCGGACGGAGGGAAGGAGCGACAGAGCGATGGCGGGACAGAGCCATCGCTCCCTCCCTCCTTCTCTCCGTCCCTCCGTCCCTCTGCCCCCGCCTTCGACTCCCGCGGCCATTTCTTCGCCGCCGCAGCCGAGGCGATGTGGCGGACTCTGAGCCAATTCGGCCGCGTCCTGTAGCCCTCCTCGACCTCGGTCCCCTCGATCTCCAAGACCGGTGCGCCCTAGACCATCTTGACGGGCCTCAGGACCCGCTCCCGCTGGCGCGCCAAAAAGATTTTGGCACGCGGAAGCGTCAGACGGAGATGGTACTTCTTAAGCCGCGTGGTGATGGGCGAAACCGGTGATCCGGCGACAAATCCCGGCGCGGCGTTTCTGCTTTCCACCAACCTGAACGAGGATTTTACAATGACGTCATTGATTCGACAGATGGCTCTGGCCGGCGCGGCGCTGGCTCTGTGGGGCGTTGGCAATCCGGCCTGGGCTCAGCCCGGCCACGACAATCGGGCGCCGGATTTGGGGGACTATCAAAAACTGAAGGTGGAGGCGGGAAACAAAGTGGCCTTCCAGGCCTATGCCGAGGGCGTGCAGATCTGGGCCTGGAGCGGAACGAGCTGGGTCTTCGTAAAGCCAGAAGCGATGCTCTATGCCGGCGAGGAGGGCGAGGTGGTCGGCATTCACTACGCCGGCCCCACGTGGGAAAGCCCCAGCGGCAGCTACGTCGTCGGCGCCGTTATCGACCGCGCGACCCCCAATCCGAGCGCCATTCCCTGGCTGCTGCTCGGCGCTGTCGAGAGCGATGGGCCGGGTATTTTTGACGGCATCACGTTCATTCAGCGCGTCAACACGGTGGGCGGGATTGCTCCCGCCGCACCCGGCAACTATCCCGGCGAGGTCGCTCGCGTGCCCTACACCGCGGACTATTACTTCTACCGCGCCTCGCATTAGCAGACGGCCGCGGCGAAGCCGGTTTTGGGGCACCCGACTTCGTCGTGCCCTGGCCAATTCAAATTACCGATGCCGGTTCCAGGCCAGGGCCAGCGGCGCGCCGGCCAGGCGGCTGAAGGGGATGAACAGGGCGATGCCGGGAATGATGTTTTGGGGGGCAGCATAGGCGGGCGGCAACAGCAGTAGTGCGACCGCGCACAGCGATCCCACGACGGCCAGCCACGCCGCCACCATCAGCGCCGCGCCGCCGGGACCAGTCAGGCGCGACTGAACAAGTCCCCGCACGACGAAACCCGCGACTGCCAGCTTCAAGACAACCAACAGGCCAATCAGCCAGGGAACCGCGGCCAGCGCCGGTTGGTGCAGCTCCGGATGGAAGCCGATCCATAAGCCGATACAGATTCCGCCGAAGACCAGGCCGAGGAAACCAAAGCTGTTCGTCTGCTCCACCCACTTGCGGCCCGTCAGAGTGACCCACAGGCTGGCGACCATGTTCTTCCAGGAAAGCAGGACGAGCAGCCAGAGCGCCAAGATCGGATAGCCGATGGCTTTCCACACGGGAAAACTGCTGGCGACCTGAGCAATCGACTGGGGAAAACCAGGCCGCGTCAGCAAGAGCGAGATATAGCCCAGAAAGAGCAGCCAGATCGCCCCGGTCATGATTGCGGCCGTCACCAGCTTGCCGCGCAGAATCGAAAGGCTGGAAATCGGCCGAACCAGCACGAATGAGGCGGTGTACGACTTGGAGATCGGATCGGTAAGATTCCCTAGCGCTGCGCCCGCCATCCCCGCCACGAATAGCGGCGCAACGAGCATGATGCCGAGCTGCCTCCAGCCGAGCTCGAGGTTGTCGCGATCCATCGCCGGCACGAAGATGAACATAGGCATCATGCAGGCAATGAACACCGGCACGACCAGGTGCGCGCGGCACTCGTACCAGAGCTGTGCCGTGCCCATCGAGCGGAAGGGGTGAGTCGCCGCCGGTCGCCACTTCGCCAGCCACTGGATGAAACGGCCCCAGGCCCGCCAGTCATACGCCTCGCCGCGCCGGGCCCGGCCGACGCCTGAGACCGCAGCCAAATACGCGATGGGGATCAAGCCGACTAGCAGGCACGTGGCCATCGGCTCGCTGAGCTGAATGTTGAAAAACAGTCCCACCAGCAAGACCAGAAACGGCGAGGTCAGTACGACGGTAGTCAAGGCGATATGCAGCCACCGCTGAGCAAAGGGCGTCCACGCGAGCGCTTGAAACGCGGTCAACAACAGCGCGAAGGCCGCCGCCGGAAACCAGAGCGGCGCGGCGATTCCGCTGGCTCGAAATATGAAGCACGCGTCGATCAGCCAGAAGACGGCGACGGTCAAGCAGCCGCTGAACATCGGCCAGGCCACCAGCGTGCTGGTGCGGACTGGCAGCACGAACATGTGATTGCTGAACGTCAGGTTGCGGGCGTCCGCGGCGCTCATGCTGAAGGCCGCCATCAGGATAAAGTTGGCATACAGGCCACAGACGCCAAAGAACCAGCCGAAGGCCGAAACGTTTTCCAAGGAATCGACCTGGAGCGTCCAGTACCTCGGCAGCAGGTGGGTGAGCGTTACCCCGAGCAGCAGGAACGCGGCGGCGGCGGCAAAGCCCCACCGCGCTCGCCAGTAGATTTGCCACAGGATGGCCTGTCCGGGTGAATTCATGGGGCTAGACCTCCTCCGGCTGCACGCGCGCCTCGCCAACCTGGGCGAGGAAGATTTCGTCAAGCGACAGCGCTCGCTGGTCGATGATCTCGGCCCCGGCGGCCGAGGCGGCCAGCGCTAAATCGTCCAGTCGGCCCTGGGCCGCGGCGGTCCAGACGCAACCGCGGCCCTCCCACGAAAGGACGCCATTTAGCTCCGGCGGGCGCCGCCGCTCGTCCAGGAAACGGAGCGTCAGGCGGTGGTGCGTCTGCTTGATGTCGTCCAGTTCGCCCGTGAAGAGGATGTGGCCGCCCTTGAGCATGGCCACGCGGTCGGAAATCCGCTCGACCTCGTCGAGCAGGTGCGACGAGAACAGCACGGTGCGGCCTTCGGCTGCGATCGTGCGGACGATTGCGCCAAGAATATCGCGGCGGACGATCGGATCGAGGCCGCTGGAAGGCTCGTCGAGCAAGAGCAGCTCCGGACGGTAGGCCAATGCCACGAGCAACCCGGCCCGCGCTTTTTGTCCCTTGGAGAGAGTTTTCACCTTCGCCGCCGGATCGAGGGCAAACTGCTTGCGCAAATCTTGGGCGTAGTCTTCGTCCCAACTGGG
>Ga0184625_10000043_pt1 | contig 29101 bp, 26 predicted proteins | sample PLM3_30_b1_FD_133151 | JGI IMG/M metagenome (GOLD analysis project Ga0184625, IMG submission 133151) | Groundwater sediment microbial communities from an aquifer in East River, Colorado, USA - PLM3_30_b1 | ecosystem: Environmental > Terrestrial > Soil > Riparian zone | place: USA: East River... | reverse complement strand
GCGACATCGCGAAGGCCATTGTGGCCGGCGCCGACACAGTGATGCTCGGCTCGCTCCTGGCCGGCTGCGAGGAGAGCCCAGGCGAGCTCATCTTCATCAACGGCAAGCAGTTCAAGACCTATCGCGGGATGGGCTCGTTGGGCGCCATGCAGTCCCGAGGTCAGGCCAGCTCGTACTCCAAAGACCGCTACTCGCAGGAGGACGTGCTGTCCGATGACAAGTTGGTGCCGCAGGGGATCGAGGGCCAGGTACCCTATCGCGGGCCACTCGGCGCCGTGGCGCACCAGTTGGTCGGCGGGCTGCGGGCCGCGATGGGTTTCGTCGGCGCCGCGACCATCGCCGAGTTGCAGGAGCGCGGGCAACTGCTGCGGATCACGCCGTCGGGTCTCAAGGAGAGCCACCCGCACGACATTCAGATGCCCATCGAGGCGCCCAACTACCACTACCGCTAACCCCTCGCCCGCCGATCAAGGACTCTTGGCTGCACTTTGATCTCCGATTCACGACCATTCCTCCTTGATCGGCCAAGAAGATTAGGAGCGAACGTGCGCGACGTCGTTGAGATCGGAACGGGGAAGACGGCGCAGCGGGGTTACCACCTGGACGACATCGCGATCGTGCCGAGCCGGCGAACCCGCGACGTGGACGACGTGTCCACCGCCTGGCAGCTCGACGCGTATCCGTTCAAGATTCCGTGCGTGGCCCATCCCAGCGACGCCACGATGAGTCCGGCCACCGCGGTGGCGCTCGGCCGTCTCGGTGGCCTCGGCGTGCTCAATGTGGAGGGACTGTGGTGCCGGTACTCCGATCCGTCCAAGACCCTGGAGGCGCTGGCCACTCTGGACGATGAAGGAGTGACCGCGACCCGACGGCTGCAGGAGGCTTACGCGGAGCCGATCAAGCCGGAGCTGATCGCCGACCGGGTGAAGTCCATTCGCGAGGGTGGCGTCACCGTGGCGGTCCGGGTGTCGCCACAGCACACCCTCACGCTGGCGCCGGTGATTCTGGACGCCGGCGTCGACATCCTCGTCATCCAGGGCACGATCGTCTCGGCCGAGCATGTGTCCACAAACGACGAACCGTTGAACCTCAAGGAGTTCATCGCCGACCTCGATCTGCCGGTGATCGCCGGTGGGTGCACGGACTACAAGACAGCGCTGCACCTGATGCGTACCGGGGCCGCGGGCGTCATCGTGGGTGTCGGCGCCGACGGCTGGTCCACAACGGACACGGTCCTGGGCATCCGGGTGCCGATGGCGACCGCCATAGCCGAAGCCGCTGCCGCGCGCCGTGACTATCTGGACGAGACCGGTGGGCGATATGTGCACCTCATCGCCGACGGTGACCTGAACAGCAGCGGGGATATCGCGAAGGCGCTGGGCTGCGGTGCCGACGCCGTCATGCTCGGCGAACCCATGACGCGGTGCGAAGAGGCCCCCGCCGGCGGCGCGTGGTGGCACTCCGCTGCGAGCCACCCCAACCTGCCACGCGGGTCCTACGGCGTCGCCGAGGAGCCGATGGGTTCGCTCGAAAAGATGCTGTACGGGCCGAGCGACGACCCAGATGGCAGCCTCAATCTCTTCGGCGGGCTACGTCGGGCCATGGCCAAGTGTGGCTACAGCGACCTGAAGGAGTTCCAGAAGGTCGGCCTCGTCCTGGACCGCTGACTCGCCAGTACTGTTGCGGTGCGTGGTGACGGTCAGGAAGGGCGCGTGTGATGGGTCGGAGTATGTCGCGAGTGAGGGTGATCCCGGCAGTGGTGGCGGTGGCTGCCTTGGTGCTGTCGGGCTGCACCAAGCCGGCTCCAACGCCGACGCCCAGCGGGAACCTCACCCCGCCAGGCGTCTTCGGGCCAGGAGCGGACGGACTGGGCGACACGTACTACCCGAAGGCTGGCAATGGCGGGTACGACGTCGCCAACTACGACCTCGACATCAAGTACGACCCACCGACCGACACGCTGACGGGCTCGGCCACCATCACCGCCACCGCGACCGCCGACCTGTCCCGGTTCAACCTCGACTTCACCGGCCTCAAGACCGAGAAGGTCACGGTCAACGACGTGGATGCCGCGGCCGAGCAGTCCGGCGCGGAGCTTGTCGTTACGCCCGCGACGGGGATCGCCACAGGTGCGCAGTTCGTCGTGAAGGTGGCCTATGGAGGCGTCCCTAAGGCATTCGACGAGCCTGGCCTGGGCGAGATCGGGTTCCTGCACACCGATGACGGTGCCGTCGCCATCGGCGAGCCCGAGGTCGCGTCATCGTGGTTCCCCGTCAACGACCACCCGCGCGACAAGGCGACCTACACCATCAAGATCGCGGCGCCGGATGGGCTGGCCGCATTGTCCAACGGCGCGCTGACGGACAAGAAGTCCGCCGGCGGTTGGACCACCTGGACGTGGTCGGAGAACAAGCCCATGGCCCCGTACCTGGCCACCGTGGTGATCGGCAAGTACCGCGTGAAGGAGAGCACCCACGACGGCAAGCCCATGGTGATCGCGGTCGACACATCATTGTCGGCACAGGTCGACAACCAGATGGCGCAGACGCCCGCCGTCATCGACTTCCTCGAGTCGAAATTCGGGCCCTACCCCTTTGACGCCCTCGGCGGCATCGTCATCGACGACCGGCGCGTCCGTTTCGCCCTGGAGAACCAGAGCCGACCGATCTACAGCTGGGCTTTCTTCGAGGCGGGCGAGGACGGGGTGTGGGTGATCGTGCACGAATTGGCTCACCAGTGGTACGGCGACAGCGTCACCGTCAACGAATGGAAGGAGATCTGGCTCAACGAAGGATTCGCGTCGTACGCGGAGTGGCTGTGGTTCGAGGACAAGGGTGAACAGAGTGCTCAGCAGACGTTCGACAACTTCTATGCGCGGGCCGACGCCGATATGTGGCGGGTGCCGCCCGGCGATCCCGGAAAGGCCGACCTCTTCCACGAGTCGGTCTACACCCGCGGCGCGATGACACTGCACGCACTGCGGGTAACCGTCGGCGACGACGCATTTTTCAAGATTCTGAAGGGGTGGGCGGCGGAGAAAGCGCACTCGAATGCGACCACGCCCGAGTTCATCGCACTGGCCGAGCGGATCTCCGGTAAACAGCTCGACCAGCTCTTCGACGACTGGCTGTACGGCAAGAAGCGTCCGCCGCGCCCCGGCCGCTAGTTGCTGGACCAGGCCGGTCGCTGCCATCCGAGATCCCCGTGATCATGACCTGACCGTCGCGAAACAGCGTCGATCATGACCTCCAGGTCATGATCGACGGGAAGGAACGGGAAGGGGGGGTCAGTATGAGTGGCGTGCGGTATGACGTGGTGATCATCGGATCCGGCTTCGGCGGCAGCGTCGCCGCACTGCGCCTGGTCGAGAAGGGCTACTCGGTCGCGGTGCTTGAGGCCGGGCGGCGCTTCGCCGACGACGAGTTCCCGAAGACATCGTGGCGGCTACGGCGATTCCTCTGGGCGCCGAAGCTCGGCTGCTACGGGATTCAGCGCATCGACGTGCTGCGCGGCACCCGCGAGGCCGGCGGCGTGCTCGTCCTCTCCGGCGCCGGCGTCGGCGGCGGCAGCCTGGTCTATGCCAACACGCTCTACCAGCCGCTGGATGAATTCTTCGACGACCAGCAGTGGAGGGACATCACCGACTGGCGCGCCGAGCTGGCGCCGCATTATGACCAAGCCAAACGCATGCTGGGAGTCACGACCTACCCTCGGCGAACGGCCGCGGACCGCGCCATGCTTGCCGTCGCCGAACGGATGGGCGTGGTGCATACCTTCCACGCCGCTCCGGTCGGGGTGCACCTGGCCGAGCCTGGGCGAACGGTGGCGGACCCGTACTTCGGCGGCGTCGGACCCGATCGGACCGGATGCCTCCACTGTGGAAGCTGCATGACGGGGTGCCGCCACGGCGCTAAGAACACGCTGGTCAAGAACTATCTGTACCTCGCGGAGAGGGCCGGCGCGGAAGTATTCCCGCTGACCACGGTCACCGCCGTCCGGCCTGCGCCGGGTGCGGGCTACCTGGTCGACACCGAACGAACCGGCGCGTGGCTGCGGCACCGTCGACGCACATTCGAGGCTGACCAGGTGATCTTTGCGGCGGGGGCGCTGGGCACGCAGCGCCTGCTGCACCGGATGAAGACATCGGGGCAGCTGCCCAAACTCTCCAACCGGCTCGGCGCGTTGACCCGCACCAACTCGGAGTCAATTCTCGGCGCCGCGGTCCCGAGCGGTGCGGCGCGCAAAAGGCGACTCGATCTCACGGACGGCGTGGCCATCACCAGCTCGTTCCATCCCGACGAACACACACATATCGAGCCAGTCCGGTATGGGAAGGGCTCGAACTCGATGGGGTTGCTGCAGACTCTGCTCACCGACGGCGGTCCGCGACGCCGGCTGCGGTGGATCGGCAACATCGGCCGGCACCCGATCAGCGCCGCTCGCGCCGTCTCGGTCCGCCGGTGGTCCGAGCGTACGGTCATCGCGCTCGTGATGCAGTCGGTGGACAACTCGCTCAGCGTCGCCTATCGGCGGTCCTGGTATGGGCGGCGCAGGCTGGTGGCGAGCATCGGGCACGGGGCTCCCAACCCGAGCTGGATTCCGGCCGGCAATCGCGCGGTGCGGCTGCTCGCCGATGAGCTGGGCGCCGTCCCGGGCGGCTCGATCAGCGAGGTCTTCAACATGCCGGTGACCGCGCACATCCTTGGCGGCGCCGCCATCGGCGCCTCACCAGCACAAGGGGTGGTGGACGGGTACCACCGCGTCTTCGGACACGACGGACTGCATGTCGTCGACGGCGCGGCGGTCAGCGCCAACCTCGGCGTCAACCCGTCGCTCACGATCACGGCGCAGGCCGAGCGGGCGATGTCGTTCTGGCCCAACCGGGGCGAGGAGGACCCGCGGCCCTCGCTGGGCGACGGCTACGAGCGGGTCGACCCGGTCCCGCCCGGCTGGCCCGTCGTGCCCGCGCAGGCGCCGACGGCCCTCCGCCTGCTCCCGCGCTGACGTTCTCACCGACTTCTTAAGATCGGCTCATCGCGACCTCACGGTCAGCACTCATCGTCATCAGTGTGAGACCTTCTTCGATGCCGGTGGAGCGCGGTGGCGCCGCCGACGTGGTCTATGTGCTGTGCCTGATGCAGGCCGCCTTCATGCTGCTGGGCGGACTCGGCGAGATGCTGCTCATGGGCGGCAACCCGGCGTATCTCATCCTGCCGGTGACGAAGATGCTGCTGCTGTTCGTCTTCGCGGCCAAGGTGGTCTCAGGCCGGCGGTGGGCCCTGGTGGCCGTGATCGTGGTGCAGGGAATCACCCTGGTCGGGTTCTGGCTGCAGTTCGGCGCCGGGTTCCTCCCGTGGGTCGACTTCACCGTGAACCTCGTCGGCCTGATCACCAACGTGGCCATTCCGGCCGCGCTGGTCTACCTGTGTTCAAGCCTGCTCGTCTCCCGCTCGTCACCCGGGGGGCAGGTCGCGGATGACCTGCCGGTGCCGCAGGACCCGTACGCACCCGCCCCCATGGTGACGACGGCCATGCTGACGAGCGAGGCAGCCCAGTGAGCCCGGTTGACGCGTTCTGGGTCGGGATCGCCCCGCAGCACGTGCCCGCGCTCGTCGCGGCCTGCCTGCTCCCGGTGCTCGTCTTCGGCGTGCGGCGGCTCCGCGCGCCCGGTGCCCGACCCAGCCCGGCGGTGGGTGCGGTGCGGCTGTGGGCGGCGTGGCTGCTCGGCATCGCGGCCGCGGTTCACCTCGCGCTCCCGCTCGGGCACTTCGACGGTCCACTGCTCACGATCGCCTTCCTGGGCAGCGGTGCCGCGTACGCCTGGCTCGCCATGCGGGCCCTCGAGGGGCGCTCGTGGCGGCTGCTCGCCGCGCTGCTCCTGATCGGCACGCTGATCTCCTACCTGGTCGTCGCGGGCAGCGGTGGCGAGGAGCCGGACCAGGTGGGCATCGCGACCGCTCTGGTCGAGCTCGCCGCACTCGGGTTGTGCCTCGTGCCAGGCCGGGAGCCCAGACGGCCCCGGCGCTTCAGGAGGTTCGCCGGGTCGACCGCGACGGTCTTCGTGACCTTCGGCGTGGGCACCACGATCTGGATCAGCTCATTTCTCGCCCACGCCGCGACGGACACCGATGTGTCCGCGGCGCCCGATGGTTCAGTCGGGGCGATAGGTCACACCGGTGACCACGCCCACGAACATGACCATGCGGCACGGGCCCAGGCCGGTGTCATCATGCGCCCCATCGCGGATCATCACCCGACCCTGACGCAGCAGCAGGAGGCCGACCGGCTCGCCGTCGCTACCAGGGAGGCGACCCAGCGGTACGCGACGCTCGACGCCGCGGTAGCGGCCGGGTACGAGGTGCCCAACCCGGGTACGGGCACCGGTGTGCACATGGACAACAAGAAGTTCAAGAACGACGGGCGGGTGCTCGACCCAGAACGTCCGGAGACCCTCGTGTACTCCATCGAGGGGGGCCGGGCGACCCTGCTCGGCGTGGTCTTCGTGATGGAGCGAGCGGGCCGGGCCGGCCCGGAGCCCGGTGGGCCGATCACCCGCTGGCACGCGCACAACATCTGCTTGACCCTGCTGCCGCCGGGCTTCGGCATCGTCACGCCGTTCGGCACGTGCCCCGCCCTGTCGGTCAACGTGACCTCGCCGGAGATGATGCACGTCTGGGTCATCGATAACCCGTCCGGCGCCTTCGCCGAGGGCTTGGACGACACGTGGGTACGCGCCTACCACGCTGAGCACGGCAGGCCATACTCCCGTCGGTAGGCTCAACCGCATGAGCACGCCGCGGCCGGTCCTAGTCGTCGACTTCGGTGCCCAGTACGCGCAGCTGATCGCGCGCCGGGTAAGGGAGGCGCGGGTCTACTCCGAGATCGTGCCGCACTCCATGTCGGTGGCCGACATGCTGGCCCGCGACCCGGCCGCGATCGTTCTGTCAGGGGGCCCGGCCAGTGTCTACGAGCCCGGCGCTCCGCAGGTCGACCCGGCGCTGTTCGACACCGGCGTGCCGGTTCTTGGCATCTGCTACGGGTTCCAGGCGATGGCGCGGGCGCTCGGCGGCGAGGTGGCGCACACCGGACAGCGGGAGTTCGGCGGCACCCAGCTCAGTATCGCCGGCTCCGGCGGCGAGTTGCTCGGCGGGCTGCCGGAGCAGCAGACCGTCTGGATGAGCCACGGCGACTGCGTCACCGTCGCGCCGGACGGCTTCATCGTGACAGCCAGCAGTCCTCGTGCGCCCGTCGCGGCCTTCGAGGACGTCGCCAACCGGCGGGCGGGCGTGCAGTTCCACCCCGAGGTCAGGCATACCCAGCACGGTCAACGCGTGCTGGAGCGATTCCTACACACGATGTCGGGCATCGAGCCGATGTGGACGCCGGCGGGCATCATCGACGACCAGGTGGCGGACATTCGGGCGGAGGTCGGCGGCGCGCAGGTCATCTGCGGCCTATCCGGCGGCGTCGACTCGGCGGTCGCGGCGGCGCTCGTCCACCGAGCCGTGGGTGATCAGCTGACCTGCGTCTTCGTCGATCACGGCCTGCTGCGGGCCGGCGAGGCCGAGCAGGTCGAGAAGGACTATGTCGCGGCCACCGGCATCCAGCTAAAGGTCGTCGACGCCGCCGATCGTTTCCTCGCCGCGCTCACCGGGGTCACCGATCCGGAGGCGAAGCGGAAGATCATAGGCCGGGAGTTCATTCGCGTCTTCGAGGCAGCCGCGCGCGAGATCGACGCAGAGAGGCACGTCGAGTTCCTCGTCCAGGGGACTCTCTACCCCGACGTCGTGGAGTCGGGCGGGGGAACGGGAACCGCGAACATCAAGTCACACCACAACGTCGGCGGCCTGCCGGACGACCTCGAGTTCCGGCTGATCGAGCCGCTCCGGACTCTCTTCAAGGACGAGGTACGGGCGCTGGGCGCCACCCTCGGCCTGCCCGACGCGGTGGTGTGGCGCCACCCGTTCCCCGGTCCCGGACTGGCCATCCGCGTCATCGGGGAGGTCACCCGGGACCGCCTTGACCTGCTCCGGGCCGCCGACAAGATCGCCCGAGACGAGCTCACCACGGCCGGCCTGGACCGTGGCGTGTGGCAGTTCCCGGTCGTGCTCCTCGCCGACGTGCGCAGCGTCGGTGTGCAGGGTGACGGGCGCACATATGGACACCCGGTCGTGCTCCGGCCGGTGTCCAGCGAGGACGCGATGACCGCGGACTGGTCCCGGCTGCCCTACGACCTCGTGGCGAAGGTCTCGACTCGGATCACCAATGAGGTTCCCGAGATCAACAGGGTCGTGCTCGACGTGACCAGCAAGCCGCCCGGCACGATCGAGTGGGAGTAGGTGTGCGCGGGCTACGCTGCCCCGCGTGTCTGCGCTCACGATCGGACTGGCAAGTCTGGTAGGCCTGTTCGGTGGCGCCCTCTTACCGCTGCCCGCCTACCGTTTGTCGGTGCCGGCGGATGAGCCCACGCGCTCGGCGTGCATTGCCTGCGGGACAACGCTGCCGGGGGGCCGCCAGGGCTGGATCGGTTTCCTGACCAGGTGCTCCGCGTGCGGCGCACGGCTGGGGCCGCCGGCGTGGTTGACCGCGATCGTGGCGGCCGTGGCGTGTGGGCTCATCGCTGCCACGGTCGGGCCGGTGCCCGTACTGCCCATGTTCGTGGCCGTCGGTCTCCTGGGCGTGCTGCTCGGAGCCGTTGACCTGGACTGCAAGCGACTGCCGCATGCCCTGGTCGTCCCGGCCATCGGGGTCAGCGGTGCCCTGTTCGCGGTGGTCTCGGCGCTGACCGGGGAGTGGGGTGCGCTGCTTCGCGCAGCACTAGGCGCGGTGATCCTGGGCGCGGCCTTCCTTCTTCTCTACCTGCTGCCAGGAAGAGGACTGGGGTACGGCGACGTCAAGCTCGCCGTTCTGCTGGGGTTGTTTCTCGGCTGGCTCGGATGGCGGGAGGTGCTGCTCGGCGGACTGCTGCCGTGGCTGGTCAACGCCCCGATCGTGATCGCGCTGCTCCTGTCGGCTCGGGTCTCGCGGAAGACGTCGTTGCCCTTCGGGCCGGCCATGCTTGTCGGCGCTCTGCTCGCGGTGCTCGTCGGTGCGTGGTTCGCCTGGTCGGTCGGGGCCGACGGTCGGTCGGGCCCGATGTAGGTGGCCAAACGGTGGGTCTGTCGGAACTCCGACAGCTATTCGCACGTTGGTAGGGAAGCGTGGCGCCGGTTGCGGGGCGCTCGAACACTTACCGTCTGGTTGTCCGGGGACGGTTACGAAGGGATAAGGATATCGTGAGAAAGCTCCTGGAAAGGCTGCGCGTACTACGCACGCGCCGCGACGACGGCGCGTCAGCCGTCGAGTACGGCCTGCTGGTCGCCCTGATCGCGGTCGTTATCGCTGGTACGGTCGTCGCACTCGGCACCGTCCTCAACCAAAAGTTCCAGAGTGTCTGCACAACGGTTGCTGGCGATTCGGCCGCGGACGACTGTCCGTAGGCGTGACATGCGCTCATCCGCTTGATACCGCCGGCCGACGGTCGGCGGGCTCGGATCCCCCTCAGATCTGGAAGGGCATGGTGCGCCGACCTGACTGGGATACTGGCGGGGTGTCCATTGAGTACACGTTGCTCGCGGCTTTCATCGCGGCGGTGGTGGCCGCGGCGATCTTCGCGCTGCACGGAGTCGTCGCTGGCCTGTTTACCGATGGTTCGAACGCATTTCCGTAGGTGGTGATGGCAGTTGTGAGGATGCGGCGAGGGGATCGGGGCGCCGCGGCGGTTGAGTTCGCCCTGGTGCTGCCTGTCCTTTTGCTGATCATCTTCGGGATTGTCGATTTCGGACGGATGCTCGCGGCGAAGATCACGTTGACGGAGGCGGCGCGGGAGGGAGCCCGCGCCGCCGCTCTCGTCAGTCAGGAGGAGGGCGAGGCGACGGTCTTCGAAGCGGTGGCGGATCTCGACGACCCGATCGAGACCCCAGTGGTTGTCGGCTGTCCGGACGCGCCGGCGCCGGGCGATGATGCGACCGCGACCGTTACCTACAGATTCACGTTTATCACCCCAGTCAGCATCCTCTTCGGAAGCAGCGGCGACGGACACGTGGATCTGGTGGCCAGCGGCCTGATGCCATGCATGGGCTGAACCGACCAGCGCTGAACCAACCAGCGCTGAACCGACCAGCGCTGAACCCACCGGCGCAGTGGCGACCGGGCCGGTCAGGTGTGTTGAACCGGATCGCTGGTCGACGTCCGGGGCGTGACGACCGGGGCGCGGTGGCTGCCGTCGTGGCCATCCTCCTTGCCGGCGGTGTGCTGCTTGGGTTCATGGCCCTCGTGGTCGACGTAGGCCTGATCTACGTCGAGCGCGAGGAGCTGCAGACCGGCGCCGACGCGGCCGTGCTCGCGGTCGCCAAGGCCTGCGCCACCGATGCCGACCAGTGCACGGATAGTCTCGTTGACGGCCTCGTCCCACTCGCCCAGAGCTATGCGAACGCCAACTCGCCCGACGGCGTGTCCAACGTCGTTGACGTCTGCGGTCGCTTACCCGGCGTACTGCTGGAGTGCGGCGCGCCGAATAGTAACCGGACGGACTGCCTCGGGTCGGCGCCGCCGGAGCCCGCACCCTACGTCGAGGTGCGGCTTGGCACGGAACTGCCGGGGAACCGACTCGTTCTCCCGCCCGTCTTCGCTCAGGCCATGGCCGGCAACGCCGGGTACGACGGTGCGGCCGTTGCCGCCTGCGCGCGGGCGACCTGGGTGCCCGGGCCGGACGTGCCGATCCTCGCGATGACCGTCTCCACATGTGAATTCGGTGAGGCCACCGAGAACGGCACAACCTTTGGGCTGGAATACGCGATCCGTTTCTTGTCGGGTTCCTTCCAGGGCCCGTGCCCGGATCCAGACGACTCGTTCGGGGCGCCGCGTGAAGCGGCGTTCCTCGACGGTGGCGGCCCCAACTGCGAACGCACGATGCCGGCGGACGGTGTGGTGAATGGCGAGTACGTGCTCTCGTCCACCGAGCCGTCCCCCACCTGCGCCAACCGGCTCGATCAGGCGCTCGCCGCGAGCGAGGTCGTCCTGATTCCGGTTCACGACGGGGTTGATCACCCGTCCTCCGGCCTCGTGTTTCGGCATATTCACCTGGCACCGTTCGTCGTCACGGGATACACCCTTGGCCCACCGCCTGGAACGCCGCCGGCAGGTCTGTGTGCGAGCGACGAGTGGTGTATCTCCGGACTCTTTGTCGGATCACCCGTGCCACTCTCCGGTCTCGCCGGCGACTCGATCGTGAAACTCATCGGATGACCATCCAAAACCCGGAAAGACCAGGATCCTCACCATGACTCGTCGGATCGTCGCCATCACCATCGCGATCGTGCTCGCCGCGCTCGGCACCGCCGGTGGACTGTTCTTGGTTATCAGCGCGGACGCCCGGGCGCAGGCGCGCATCGAGGACGCGGTCACCGTGGCCATCGCCACGAAGCGCATCCCCATCGGCACAACGGGCGCACGGATCCGGGCGGACAACATGGTGCGGCTCGAGCGGATGCCGAAGAGTTCGGTGCCGTCCGACGCACTGTCCGAGATCAGTGCCGAGCATGACAAGCTCGTCGTCACCTCGAACGTGGCGGCCGGTCAGGTGCTCATCGCGGCGAACTTCGGCGAGCAGAGCAAGATCACCAGCGGCCTACCGCTGCCCGAGGGCAAGATGGCGGTCACGGTCGAGACGGGCGCGCCCGAGCAGGTCGCCGGCTATGTCCAGGCCGGATCACAGGTGGCGATCTTCCTGACGTACAACGTGATCGAGAAGGGCGGCAAGAAGACCAACATCGAGCGGACCCGGGTGCTGCTACCGCGGGTTGAGGTGCTTGCGGTCGGGACATACCAGTCATCCCAGGCACGCAACGGCAGCACGACCGGCACCAGCGCCCCCGCGCGGTCCGGATCGTTGATGATTACTGTCGCGGTCGATCAGCAGGAGGCCGAGCGGCTGATCGAAGGGCTGAGTACCGGCACGCTCTACCTGGGTCTGCTCACCGAGTCGGTCGACGTCAGATCCGGCACCGGAGTCGACAACGCCGACACCGGAGGCGGTACCGTGCCGCTGTTCAAGTGATGTGTATGGAGACGTGAGATGACAATCCTGTTCGAGCCCCACCGGCGGGACGCGCAACAGTTCGCCGTGCTGCTCGGCAGCGATGTCCACACGGCCGCCGCACCAGCCGATCTCGCCACGATGCTCACCCAGAATCCGGGCGAGGTGCTCGCCGTTCTCGGCCCGGGAGTCGAGCTGGGCGACGCTCTGGCCATCGCCGCTGAGTATCGGGTCAGCCGGCCGGCCATGGGCGTCATCCTGATTCGTGACCGGGTTGATGTCGGGCTGCTCGGTGAGGCGATCCGGGCTGGGGTTCGAGAGGTCGTCGCGGCCAACGACCCGGCGGGTCTGCTCGCCGCCTGCGCCCGCTCGCTCGAGGTCTCCCGCCAGATGAGCCCGGTCCACCCGCGCCGTTCGGCGATGGCGGGTGCGGCTGAGTTCGACGCAAGGGTCGTCACGGTCTTCGCCGCGAAGGGCGGTTGCGGCAAGACGACGCTCGCGACGAACATTGCCGTCGCTCTGGCCGCCGGGGGTGCGCGCAGGGTCTGTCTGATCGACCTGGACCTCGCCTTCGGCGACGTGGCGATCATGCTTCAGCTTGTGCCGGAGCGCAGCATCGCCGACGCGGTCGGCCTTGGTGATCAGCTGGACGAGACCTCCGTGCGGGCCCTGCTCACGCCGTACGCACCCGGGCTGGACACGCTTCTCGCTCCGGCCGGTCCGGCTGAGGCGGAGCGGGTTACCCAGGGCCTGGTCGCGGACATCCTGCGCCTGGCTCGCGGCATGTTCGATTTCCTTGTCGTGGACACCCCGCCGCAGTTCACCGACCATGTGCTGACCGCCCTCGACGCCTCACACGTGCACGTCCTGCTGACCACGCCAGACATCCCGGCGCTGAAGAACCTGCGCATCACGCTGGACACCTTCGACCTGCTGGATCTGCCCAAGGAGAACCGCCTGGTGGTCCTCAACAGGTCGGACGCGAAGGTCGGTCTCACCGCGACGGACATCGAACGCGTCATCCGGGTGCAGATCCTCGCCCACGTGCCGTCCAGCCGCGATGTGCCGGTTTCGATCAACAGGGGTGTGCCGATCATGGTTGATAATCCGCAACATCCCGTGAGCAAGGCGATACGTGACTTCGCGCTGGGCCGGCTCACCCGCCCGACGATCGGCGGGCCGGCTGCCCGTGGACTGCGCAGTCTGTTGAGCCGCAACAGGTGAACCGACGATGAGCCTCGCGGAACGACTCGCCCAGCGCCAAACCCCGCCACCGTCGGACCGGTCCCGCGGCGTATCCACGGCCGTCGCCAGAACGACCGGTCCGCTCGCGGAGATCCGCCGGCGGGTGCACAGCGAACTGCAGGAGATCCTTGGCCCGCAGCTCTACAACGAACGTTCGACCGAGGTGCTTGAGCAGCGGGTCCGCGAGACGCTCATCGAGGTGCTCGCCAAGGAGGAGACGCCGCTCACGTCGGCCGACAGGACCCGCATCACGGCGGAGATCTGCGACGAGATTCTCGGGCACGGGCCACTCGAGCCACTGCTTCGCGACCCGGACGTCAGCGAAATCATGGTTAACGGGCCGGAGCGGATCTACGTCGAACGCTTCGGTCGAATCCTGCCGGTGGACGCGGCGTTTGTTGATGAGGAACACCTACGACGGATCATCGATAAGATCGTCGCTCGGGTCGGCAGGCGGGTCGACGAGGGTAGCCCGATGGTTGACGCCCGGCTCCCCGACGGGAGCCGGATCAATGCGGTGCTGCCACCCATCGCGATTGACGGCGCGGTTCTCACCATCCGTAAGTTCGCCGCTGATCCGTACAACATGGACGATCTCATCGGCTTTGGCACCCTCAATAAGGCGGTCGCGGAGTTCCTCGCCGCCTGCGTCCGCGGCCGGCTGGACATGCTGATTACCGGCGGTACGGGCACCGGAAAGACGACCACGCTCAACGTGCTGTCGCAGTTCCTGCCATCGGACGAGCGCATCGTCACCATCGAGGATGCGGCCGAATTGCAGCTGCACCAGGAGCACGTGCTTCGGTTGGAGTCGCGTCCACCTAACATCGAAGGACGAGGCCAGGTGACCGTACGGGATCTCGTGCGCAACTCGCTGCGCATGCGTCCGGACCGGATCGTGATTGGCGAGGTCCGGGACGGCGCGGCCCTGGACATGCTGCAGGCCATGAACACCGGCCACGACGGCTCTATGACCACCGTGCATGCGAATTCACCCCGTGACTCGCTCGCGCGCATCGAGACGATGGTGCTCATGGCGGGCATGGATCTCCCCGTGCGGGCCATCCGGGAACAGACCGCGGCCGCCATCGATTTGATCATTCACCAGACTCGACTCAAGGACGGCAGTCGTCGCATTACCCACATCACCGAGATCGTCGGGATGGAGGGCGAAGCGATCAGCCTGCAGGACATCTTCCTCTTCGATTTCCGTGCCGGCGTTGACGAGTACGGCCGCTATCGCGGCACGCTGCAGCCGACGGGTTTACGGCCGATGCTGCTCGATCGCCTGGCCGAGGCGGGGATCGCCCTTCCACCAAACATTTTCGTGCCTCCGCCGCAGCCGCCGCAGCCGGCCACGCCGCCGCAGTGGCGGCCCGAGCCACAATGGCAGCCCGACCCACCACAGGCAACGCCGCAGCCACAGCCGCGGTCGCATCCCGACCCGCCACAACCCGGAACGGCACAGACCCCCGCGGCGCAGACCTCCTCGGCGCAGACCACAACGTCGCCGTCGCAGTCGGACCAGGTCAACCAACGGGGAAGCGCGTGAGGAGCGTCCAGCGGGGTGCGATGCTGGCCCTCCTCGCCATCATCGGCGCGGTCCTGGGCGGGACGCTCGCTGCCCCGGCCGCCGCGGCCGCGAAGCAAAGTCTAGTCATCACGGGTCTGGCGACGGAGGACGGGGTAGTCCGGTTTACGCTCACCGCCCGCGACCTTCCGCCCGCGACGCCGCTGGATACCGCCGCCGTCCGGGTGCGCGTCGGCGATACGGTCCTGCGCACCGAGACCAGCGCAACCGCGCCCGCCGAGAGTCTCCCGCCGCGGGCGCTGGTCTTGGTCATCGACGGCGGCGCGGGTGCCACCACCGCCTATCTGGACGCGCTCTCCACTGCCGCGGGTGGACTCGCCGCGACGCTGCCCGCCGACGTGCAACTCGGTCTGGTGACGGTCACCAGCAAGGCGACGCTCGTGCTGGGACCTACGCATAACCGCGACCAATTCGTCGCGGCGGTGCATGAGGTGCGAACGGCTGGCTCGGCCGAGCTGGCCGAAGGGGTCTCGACGGCACTCGAGGCGTTGCAAGCGGCCGGGTTCCGCGGCGCAAGCGATCGCCGAGTGCTTATGTTCTCGGCCGGCAACGGGGAACGGAGCGGCGTCAGCGACCCGGCAGTCAGGACGCGCATGGCCGACGAGGGTGTGCCGGTCGACGTCATCGCGATCGGCGCCGACACGGACGGCCTGGCGCGGCTGAAGTCGTTTGTGGACGTGACCGGCGGGCGGCTCACCGCGACCGACGAAACGCCCGCCGCAGAGTCGGGGATGGCGGCGGGCCGGGCGTTTTCCGTGGCTGTCGGGGTGACCGCGTTCGTCCCGAGCAGACTTGCCGGGGTAACCTCGCGCATCGAGGTGGAGGTCGACAGCCTGGACCTATCGGCTTCTGCCCCGGTCACCTTCGCGTCGGCGCCGACCGCACCAGGCACGCCCTTGCAGGCATCGCTCGGCTGGGTGCCCAGCTGGGTCGCGTATCTGGTCGGCGCCATCCTGTTCGTCGCCATCGCAGCCATGGTCCTCACCGTGGCCTGGCCTCGCTCGCAGAAACACGCGCGCATCATGCAGATCGCCCACTTCGGTCCTGGCCGCAAAATGCCATCGGCGAAGCCTGAGCCGGCATCGGCGGGCAGCGTCATCGCCCGTACCGCCCTCGCGGCGACCGCGTCAGTCGTCCGCTCCGGTGGCATGGAGGCGCGGATCGCCCTGCGTCTAGAGCGGGCCGGGATGAAGATGCGCTCGCACGAGTGGGTGCTGCTACGAACCTGCATTACGGTTGCCACCGCGGCTCTTCTCTTCGCGGTCGCGAGCTGGCCCGGCGCCCTGATGGGCCTTGTGCTCGGCTGGTTGCTCACGGTGCTCTACCAATCGATTCGGGTCGATCGCCGTGCAAACCTCTTCTCCGAGCAGCTGCCCGACGCGCTGCAGTTGGTGATCGGCTCGCTCAAGTCGGGGTTCTCTCTGCCGCAGTCCCTCGAATCCCTGGCTCGGGAGTCACCGGATCCGGTGGCGGCCGAATTCGGGCGGGCGTTGGCCGAGCATCGCCTCGGAGCTGACGTATCCGACGCACTCGAGCGGGTGGCCCAGCGGACCCAGAGCGAGGACCTGGGCTGGGCGGTCATGGCCGTCCGGATCCAGCGCGAAGTGGGCGGCAACCTCGCCGAGGTGCTACAGACCACAGTAGACACCATGCGCGAGCGCGGCCGCCTGCGTCGCCACGTCCGTTCGCTTTCGGCCGAGGGTCGCCTTTCGGCTTGGGTGCTCATCGGGCTCCCGATCGGGCTCGGCTCGTTCATGTTCTTCTACCGCCGCGACTACATGGCCCCGCTATTTACCGATCCGCTGGGCGTGACCCTCCTGGTCGCGGGCGGTTTGCTATTCGTCGTGGGCATCGTCTGGATGACCCGAGTGATCAAGGTGGAGGCTTAGCATGGATCTGTTGTCCTGGGGCCTCGTCATCGGCGCGGGTCTGGCCTTCTTCGCCGGCGTGGTCATCGTTGTGACCAACATCGCCTCAGCCACATTCGGGCGCGCGGGAGTAGCGCGCGGCCTCAGCTCCATCAACAGCGTCTACGGCGCCGGGGGCATCGAGGCCGGCGGCGACCGCAGCGGAGTCGTCGCCGTCAGCAACCGGATGACGCAGCTCGGCCGGGCGGCCACTCCGGGCACGGCGTTGGCGAGACTTCGGCGCCGGCTCGACTACGCGGGCAACCCTCTCTATTGGACGGTGGACCGGGTCTTCGAGATCAAGGGCCTGGGGCTCATTGGGGCGAGCATCTTGGGCGCGACCGTAGGCTTGGCACTGGGTGCCGCGATCGGTGCGTTGATAGGCGCCGTCACTGGCGCCGCGCTGGGTTTCTTCGTGCCGGACCTGGTCATCTACGACCTGTCAGAGCGCCGGCAGGACAGGATCCGGCTTACGCTGCCCGACATTCTCGACACCCTCACCGTGAGCGTGGAGGCGGGCCTCGGGTTCGACGCGGCGTTGGCGCAGATCACCCGGTACGGCCGGGGGCCGCTCGCCGGGGAATTCGCCCGCGTGCTGCAGGAGATGCAGATCGGCCGGTCACGCGTCGACGCGTTGCGCGCCCTCGGTCAACGGACGAACGTCTTGGAGCTCAGGTCGTTCTGCGCGATCGTGGTCCAGGCCAGCGAGCTTGGTGTCCCGATCGCCAACGTCCTGCGGGAGCAGGCGAAGGAGATGCGTATCCGGCGGCGTCAGCGGGCCGAGGAGTTAGCCCAGAAGGTGCCCATTAAGATCCTGTTTCCCTTGATCTTCTGCCTGTTCCCGGCGCTCTTTATCGTGGTGCTAGGCCCCGGCGTGATCAACATTCTGGACGCGTTCGGCCGCTGACGCGGCGCTCTCTACCTGGTCAGCACGACCTCATGATCTCGGCTCGGCGTTGCCGGGTATGGTCGCAATCGGCCGAAGGGGGTGACCGGTTGGAGCGGCGTCGGCGGATCGCGGCGTACGGGCTGTGTCGGGACGCCTCGGACCGGGTTCTCCTGGTGCGAGCCACCACGGACGGCACAAACGCCGGCCGGTGGTTCCTGCCTGGTGGCGGCATTGAGCACGGCGAGCATCCCCAGGACGCCGTGGTCCGCGAGTTCGAGGAAGAGACCGGACTGCGGGTGGCGGTTGAGCGGATCCGTGATGTTATGACCGATATTGAATACCTGCCGGATGTCCCGGCGATGCGCCACCACGATCGAGTCATCTTCGATGTGAAGGTCATCTGTGGGGAGCTTCGCGACGAGCGCGGAGGAAGCACGGATCACGCCGCGTGGGTGACTGCCGATGCACTCGCCGGCCTGCCGCTGATGCCGTACGTTGCGCGCGTGCTCGAGCTGACATCACCGGACGATATGACCGATATCGGTATCCCGCTCGAGACAGCTGCCGGTGGACGCGGAACCGTGCCTGCGCGGCGACAACGCTTCGCCGCCTACGGCCTCGTGACCGACATGGAGGGCAACGTTCTGCTCACGCTTATCGCCGATGGATATCCCGGCGCCGGGCGGTGGCATCTGCCGGGCGGCGGCACCGACTTCGGCGAGGGCGCGGTCGATGGGCTGCTGCGGGAGGTGGTCGAGGAGACGAACCAGCGGGCCCAGATCGCCGGGCTGATCAACGTGTCGCATCGCCACCACCGCAACGTGGTCGGGCCCGAGGGTGTGCCGATCGACTGGCACGGTGTGCGGGTGGTGTTCCGCGCACGGGTCGACACGCCGACGCCGCCCCTCGTGATGGATAGTGGCGGCTCCACGGCGGAAGCGTCCTGGTTCTCGCCGGCGCAGGCGCGCTCGCTGCCGTTGACTGAGATCGCGCACGACATGATCTCCCAGCAGCTGCATCACCCAGCGTGAGGGGCTGTGTCCCCAGCCACAGGTTGTTCCGCAGGTGGCGCCGGTACGCGACAATGGGTAAGTCGTAAAAATCCGGTTACCCAAAGTGACTGTTTTCCTGTGCCGTTTTGCCCCGGTACAAGGGTGCCTGTGGCGAAAGATCCATCGAACTGGACCATCGCCAACGATGCGCGCGTGTGCGATCGTGTAATGCGCCACGCCGGTTACCTGCTCGCAATGTGGGCGCCACCAACCGGCAAGGTCGGGAACCGGAGTTCCTACAGGAGGTTAAGCCGTGGCGAGAGTCTGGCGTCGGCGCCGGAGTCTGGACACCCCCCGTCCTGCCGGGCGTCGTTGGGCCAGGTTGCGCCGCAGCGGTTCACGCGCCACGCAGGTGTTCGCCCGGGTGACGCGGCGACGGGGTCACTCAGGCGTGAGCGGTGCTTCCGCGGGCCAGCAGGTGGTATATCCGCGGCCGGACCGCTCGTGGCGTCGCGTCGCCACCCGGAGGCCTGGGTCGCTGGATTCGGACAACCTGGCCGGCCTGGTACCGACGGACCCGGCCGCGATCGTGGGTTCCGTCGCGCCGGTGAGCCCCGCCGTGGGCCCCACCAGGACCCGTGACAATGGTGCCGATCCCCGCCCCGTCACGATCCCATTGCTGCCGGGCGAGCGGACGCCTATCCGCCGGCTCCAGTTCGCGGTGGCCAATGGCTGCACAGTGGCCAGCCTGCTGCTCGGCATGTCAGCCGTCTTCCTGGCCATCGGCGGGGACTTCAAGCTCGCCGCCCTGGCTCTGCTCGCCTGTGTCGTGTTCGACGGATGCGACGGTGGGCTCGCTCGCAAGTTCGGCGTCTCGAGCCCGTTCGGTGCTCAGATGGACTCGCTCGCTGATCTCAGCTCGTTCGGCATCGCGACCGGCCTCGTCGTGTACCAGTGGCTCATGGCGGAAGGGGCCAGCCCGCTTGCCGCGGCGCCAGCCTGTGCCCTGATCGCGATCTGTGCCGCCATCCGTCTAGCGCGGTTCAATGTGTCGCCCAAGGACGGGCGCTACTTCTGCGGTGTGCCCACGACGATGGTGGCCGCCGTGCTGGCGCTGAACATTCTGTTGGGTCCGGACCTGCCGGCCGGTGTCCTTGTAGCGGCCGTGGCCGTGTACGCGCTCGCCATGGTGACGTCGTTCCCGTACGCCAAGCTGGTGAGCGTCCTCCGGCTGCCCATGTGGCTCTGGGTCATCCCGGCCATCTGCGCCATGATCAGCGTGCCGGTAACATTCGCCGCAATCGTCGGGGGCTATCTCGTCAGTGGCCCGCTGCTCTGGGTCCTCCACCGGCAGCGCCCCGCTCTCGCCGCCTGAATTCTCCGCCGATCAAGGACTTGTGGCCGTGGTTAGATCACTGAACCACGGCCACACAGCCTTTGATCGGCAGGAGGGTGCGGCGTCCTTGATCGGCGGGAGGGGCGGCGTGGATCAGAGCCAGCGGGCGATCACGGTTTCGCCGCCGAGGACGTGGTCGCCCGGCGCCACGGTGGCGGTGGCCGCCTGAGCTGGCAGGTAGACATCGGTGCGTGAGCCGAACCGAATCAACCCGAAGCGTTCGCCCCTGGCGAGTAGCGCACCAACAGGCGCTCGGTGCACGATCCGGCGGGCGATCAGCCCGGTCCGCTGCGCCACCGCCACCGTGCCGTGGGCGGTCTCCAGCACCGTATAACCGGCGACGTTGTGCTCCGCCTCGGGCTTCATGGCCGCCGCGTAACCTCCGTCGACGACGAAATGATCGACGACGCGCCCGGCCACGGGCGACCGATTGACGTGGACGTCCAGTACGGACAGGAAGACCGCGATGCGGAGGAACTCGTCGCGACCGAGTCGATCGTCGCGCACCCGTTCGACGCCGAGCACCCTGCCGTCGCTCGCGGCGACGATCGCCGCTGGATCGGCGGGGATCATCCGTTCCGGGTCGCGGAAGAAGGCGGCAACTGGCGCGGCTGCGAGCGCCGGCAGGAGCCACAACCTTGACCTCGGGCGGGCCCGCCGCGCGAGCACGGCCGCGCCAAGGCAGATCGCGGCCGCGGCGACCCCGTTGGAGTCGATATGCATGTCGGGAGTGAGCCGTACGCTGCTGGTGCGCTCCAGCGGGGCAAGGCGCTCAGCGAGTTCCGCGTCGGCCGGGGTGAAGCGGAGCCGGTGTACGCGTACTGGAGGCATGTTACGCAGCACCAGATCGCTGCCCACCCCGTAGAGAGTCGCCTGCCGGTCGAGTTCCTCTCCGGCACCGCCGGCCAGGAACGGCGCGGCCGCGACGGCGAGGCTGACCACGCCGCCCTGGTTGACGTGCTTTGTCAGCGCTTCGAGTTCACCTCGGATCTCATCCGCCCCACCGATCACAAGGTCGGCCAGGATGACGGCATCCGCGGGATCGGCCTCAGCCAATGTCTCGACGGCGCGGACGCGCTGCTCCACCCAGGCGCCCGCCTGCCGGATGACAGCGCGCACACCATCGACGGCCGCGCCGGCCACGACGGTCAGGCTGTCGTGGGGCGTGAGGGCATCGATCGCTGATGCCAGCACCGGGGATTCCGGCTCCGCGCCGACGACGAGGCCCTGCTTGGGGCCGGGGTGTCGGGCGAAGTCGGCCGTTAGCGCCTTCGCGGTCGGACTGGAGATGCGGGCCTGGAACAGGTGCGACAGATCCTCGGTCATGCCAGGGCTCCTTCCGCTCAGGGCAAGGGCCAGCATATGCGTACGCCGCCGCGGCCCAGGATCGGGCCGCGGCGGCGCTCAATGGCGGTGCTAACGCGTGTCTTCAGACTCCGTCGTTGTGAGTACAGGCTCGTCCGGGTCCGGTTCGTGGTGCGGTTCGTCGCCGCTATCGGTCACTGCCGCCGGTCGGTCGCCGCCTCGCACGCTTGCCACCACGCCGAGCAGGCCCAACAGGATTAGCGCTCCGGCCGCTATCCAGCCGAGGTTTGGCACGTTCCAGTTGACGTCGATGTAGCGACTGAGCAGCCACCAGCCGGCGATGGCGATGAACAAGGCCCCGAAGACGAGCGAGACCACGTCGATGCTATGGCGTTTCATCGGTGTACCTCCACATTGCCCAGGCCGACCTCGGCGTTGATACGGAGTTGTCCGCCGCCGGGCCCGTCCGCACCGAGGTCGGTCACGGTCCGGGATCCAGGGCCGAGCCCGCCCCAGTTCTCCCGGAAGATGTCCGCATTGCCTACATCGACGTTGGCGTCAATGGTCACGTCCACGTCGGGCGGGACGATAATCTCGAGGTTTCCGACGTCGACTTTGACGGTGATGTCGATGGGCCTCTGCGCGTCGGCGAAGTCGATCGCGGTCAGGTCCAGGGTCGCATCGCCGACATCGTGCCGGTACTCGTCGCTCAGTTGATCAACGGACGGGGGTGCCCACGTGATCGCCCCGCCCCGCCATCCGCCGTCGAACTGTTGTGCACCGAAGACCGAAGCGAGGGCGATCGAGAGCACGACGCCGACCGCGATCAGCCACCGCGCGCGGCCGACCCAGGCGCCGATGAGCAGTCCCAGGCCGACCGTGGCGAGAGCTGCGGCGACGTACCCCGCGGCAGGTACCCAGTTTCCCGCGAGGTCCACCAACGCGACGGCGCCCACGGCGACCAGGACCAGCGAGAGGGTCAGCAGCCCAAGCCGAGAACGCGGTGGCTTTGGGCGAGCGGGGGGGCGGGGGGGAGGCCCACCGATGAACGGCGGCGCGGGCGGGGGCATCGGCGGCTGCGGGGGCAGGCCGGGGTACGTCGTGGGGGCACCGGGTGGCGGGAACGGTCCGTACGGGGCAAAGGGAGGGGTCGGTGCACCGGACTCACCAGACCCAGCAGTCCCCGGCGCCCCAGCGGATCCTGGTGCGACAGCGGATCCTGGTGCGACAGCGGATCCCGGTGCGACAGCGGATCCCGGCGAGGCCGTGCCGACGACCGGACCGGCCGACGTCGACCACATCTGAGCCGTCGGTGCCGCGCCGGCCGTCCGAACCCGACCACGCTGGTCGCGCAGTAGGAGCAGCATGGCACCCCCAAGCAGTGCGACAGCCAGCAGCGGGGCCGCTCGGAACGGCTCTGAGAAGTACGCGGCGAACGCGAACACGACGATCGCGCCTCCAATGATGGTGAGCACTGTGGATGTGCCAGATCTCCCGCGGCCGGCGAGTGCCTCGATGGGGGAGGCGGTGTCACCGTCGGCCGGCAGGAGCAGCCAGGCGATCAGGTAGGCGAGTACACCGATGCCGGCGAAAATGGCGAGCACGGCGAATACGACCCGCCACAGCACCGGGTCGGTATTGGTCGCGCGCCCAAACGCGCCGCTCACTCCGGCCAGCAGGCGACCCTGTTTCGGGCGAACCAAGCCGTTGCGCCAGGCGAAGGCCGTGAGAGGTGGCGGCTCGGGCGGCGCCGAACCCGCCGGGCCCGTTCCGGCAGGCCCGGGATCCGCGCTGGCTGGTCCCGGATCCGCGCTGGCTGGTCCCGGATCCGCGCTGGCTGGTCCCGGATCCGCGCTGGCTGGTCCCGGATCCGCGCGGCCAGGGTCGGCACCCGCCGGCGGGCTAGGCGCCTCGGGCGACGGCTGAGGAGGACGGTCGTCGGTCATGAACACATGGTGAACCTGGCGGGACCGCAGCCGCCTCAGGCGTCTACCCTGAGCCAACCCTGGCTTTCCGAGTCTTGAGGATCGGGGTAGATCCCCTGGTCGCACCCGCGTTCGACGTGTGACGATCGGGTAACCAGCCTCAGCACACCAATCGCGGGAAAGTATGAGCATCGAACCAACCGTCGCGAAGCCCGGGCCTCCGGACCCACCCTCCCTGCAGGCGGGCCCGGCTGCGCCGTACCCGGTCCGTCGCCTGTATCGCGATCGTGACAACAAGATTGTCGCGGGTGTCGCCGCCGGCCTGGCCGAGCATCTGCGTTTGCCGCGCGTGGTGGTTCGGATCGCGTTCATCGCGCTCTTCGTCGCTAACGGACTGGGCGCGCTGCTCTATGTCGCCTTCTGGGCGGTGCTGCCGGTCGCACCCCGGTCCGCGGCCGGCTCGTCGGGCGAGCGGCGGGGGTTCCGGGCTGGGTTACAGCGCTTGGGCCTGGTCGTCCTGGCTGCCGGCGTGATCATTTTGCAGATCCAGCTCAACGGCTTCGGCATCGACGCGACGCTGGTGGCTCTGGCTGCCGTCGTGGCGTTGGGGGCGGGGATCATCTGGCATCAAACCGACCCCCAGCGGCGTCGGCGTATTGGCGACGCAGAGCCGGCAAGACCCGTCACCGCACGTGTGGCCGGGGATGCAGGCGGCGAGCCGGTCGGCGACCGCCGCTGGTTCCTGGTCCGGGTCGTGGGTGGCGGGCTCCTCGTCATCGTGGGCATCATCGGCATCCTCGGCTTCTTCGCTCCCGGGCCGACCGACCTCTCCGCCACCATCACCGGGATGCTCTTCGCGTTCCTCGCGCTGGCCGGCCTCGCCGTCGCCCTGGCCCCCGTGCTCTGGCGCATTTTCGGGCAACTGCGGGAAGAGCGAGTGGCCCGCATCAGAGAGCAGGAACGTGCTGAAGTCGCCGCGATCGTGCACGACCAGGTGCTACACACGCTCGCCCTGATCCAGCGCAACGCCGGAGACTCGACGAGTGTCGTGCGGCTCGCCCGCGGCCAGGAGCGCAACCTGCGAAACTGGCTCTACAAGCCGACGGGTTCGCCCAGTGAGCGGTTCGCCGCCGCATTGGAGCAGGTAGCCGCCGAGGTCGAGGATACGTACGCCATCGAGGTCGAGACAGTGATCGTGGGCGATGCAGAGAACGACGAGCGCGTCGGCGCCTTGGTTGCCGCGACCCGCGAGGCACTCGTCAACGCCGCCCGACACGCCAAGGTAAGCACCGTTTCGCTGTATGCCGAGGCCGAGCAGGAACAGCTCAGCGTGTACGTTCGCGACCGCGGCACCGGCTTTGACCTGTCTACTGTGGAAGACGATCGGCACGGCGTCCGTGGTTCGATCATCGGCCGGATGCAGCGTCACGGCGGCCGCGCGGAGGTCCGCTCGGCCCCCGGCGATGGCACCGAGGTCGAGCTCACGATGCCGAGCCGCGGCCGCGCACCCGGCTCCGGAGGCAATGCGGCGCCGTCTGGCGCCGCCGGCAGTACCGCGTCGTCTGGCTCGCCAGGAAGGAACGACAGTCATGAGTGAACCCGAACGCCGACTGCGAGTGTTTCTCGTGGACGACCACGCCATGTTCCGGGCTGGCGTCCGGGCCGAACTCGGTGCGTTCGTGGACGTGGTGGGCGAGGCCAGCACCGTGCCCGAAGCGGTAACGGCGATCGCCGCCACGCAGCCAGATGTCGTACTGCTCGACGTTCATATGCCAGACGGTGGCGGCCGGGCCGTGCTCGAGGCGTTGCGGCGCACGCAGCCAAACGTGAAGTTCCTTGCGCTGTCCGTCTCAGATGCCGCCGAGGATGTCATCGGCCTGATCCGGGCGGGAGCGCGCGGCTACGTCACGAAGACCATCTCGTCGGAGCAGCTCGCCGACGCGGTACGCCGCGTGGCTGATGGGGATGCCGTCTTCAGCCCGCGCCTGGCCGGCTTCGTCCTGGACGCGTTTGCGTCCCGGCCAGACGTGCCGGTGGCGGACCCAGAACTCGACCAGCTCACCAACCGCGAGCGGGAGGTGCTGCGACTGCTCGCGCGCGGCTACGCCTACAAGGAGATCGCCAAGGAGCTCTACATCTCCATCAAGACCGTGGAGACGCACGTGTCCAACGTGCTGCGCAAGCTACAGATGTCCAACCGGTACGAGCTGTCACGCTGGGCCGCCGACCGCCGTCTGGTCTAACCTCCGAGCGCCGCCGCGAGCGTCGATCATGACCTGGAGGTCATGATCGACGCTGTTTGGCGACGGGCACATCATGATCGTGGCGATCTTGGGGTGCTCGCCTACTCCGTACGCAGGATGGTGAACGCCTCGGCGAGGCGGCCCTCGGATAGGCCGCCCGTACGGGCGGTCGTGGCCAGGCGGTCGCGAAGGATGGCGTCGAGGTCGATGTGGCTGGTCTGGGAGGCGTGCCGGAGTAGGGCCGCGAGCTTGGCCGGATACGTGGCAGTCACATCCACGACGTGATCCGGGTTCGGGCCGCCCGCGTACCACACCTCGCGGACAACCCAGGGTTCCAGGCCTTCGCGTCGGAGCTCCGGGAAAGCGAACGGGTTACGCGCGTCTGGATAGATCGCGCAGGTAGTGGCCTCGCCGACGGCCAGGTGGTCCGGGTGGCTCGGTCCGGCGATGCGTTCCCAACGGCGCAGCGGCGATGTCGTCAGCACCCGGTCGGGCCGAAACCGCCTCATTGCGCGGGCGATGTCGCGGCGCAGCTGAATGGATGGTGTCAAGGTCCCGTCGGAGTACCCGTCAAGAAACTCGATCTCCTCGACCCCGAGTTCGGCCGCCGCCGCACGTTGCTCGGCCTCGCGAAGCGCCGGCATCTCCTCGCGGGGCGTGTCGTCGAAGCCGCCAGCGTCGCCACGGGTCACCACAAGGCAGGCCACGTCGAGCCCCTCGGTGATCCACTTCGCCACGGTGCCCCCGGCCGCGAAGTCGACGTCGTCGGGGTGTGCGAACACGCCCAGCACCCGCTTGACGTCGGTCAGCGGCTCGGCTGATGGAGGAAAGCTCACGATGCTCGATGTTACCCGCGCCGGTCAGACGAGCCGGCCGCGTCCGGCACGGAGTATGAGCATCGCCAGTTGGGTGCCGTCCGCCCCTAGAGCCTCGCGGTACCGGGCCAGGATCTCCTGTTCGCGCGCGAGCACCAAGCGGGTTCCCCCAGCGGCAACGCGAGTCGCGCCAACCTCGTGCGAAATGGAGGCTCGCTCCAGCCACAGGTTGATCAGTGTGTCGTCGATCTCGTCGATTCGCGTTCGTAACTCCATGATCCGCGAGTCGGCGGCGCTCTTGGGATCGGCGCCTCCATTGGCGTCTGCGCCGGGAGTAACGGTTGTGTCGGTCAGGACGGTGGCGGCGTTCATCAGGTGCTCCTCGGGTCTATGGCGGTCCGGTCTCGGCGGAGTCCCGGGAGCAAGAAAACGCCCCGGGCTCGTGGAGCCCGGGGCGTTTCGCAGGTCTTGATCAGGCGCAACCTACAGCTGCCGGACTCCCGGTGCTGTAGTAAAAGAATCGCCGCTCGGCAGAGCCGACGAATCGCGCATCGATCACGCGGTCGAGTATGCCATGCCGGCGTCGCCGCGCAAGACCGCCGACCAACAACTGGGATTGAGGTTTCATCACGGCTGGCGCGTGATCCGGTTTGCCGGCCCCGGCGGGACCGGTGAGTTGGCGCCGATGTACGCGACGAACGCGTCGACGTCGAAACCGGGCGCCGTGACCCGGTTCGTGCCGCCGGTGAGCGCGGTGAAGCCGTCCCCGCCGTTGGCGAGGAAGTCGTTCGTCGTGACGCGGTAGCTGACGGCAGGGTCGATGTCAACTCCGTCGAGCGTCATGTTGAGTACCCGGTTGCCATCGGCGGCCGGACTCGTGTCGTAGGTGTAGGTAAAGCCGTCCGAGATCTGCAGGATGCGTACCGTTGACGTTGGCGTCAGCGGGAACAGTTGTTGCTCCAGCACCGCCTTGAGCTGTGCGCCGGTGAGCGTCTGCGTGACGACCAGATTGTTGAATGGCTGAACCGTGAAGCATTGGCCGAAGGTCACCTCACCGGCACCCAACGGCCCGGCGGCGGAGAGCGAGGCGCGGATACCGCCCGGATTCATCAGCGCGATCTGTGCCCCGGCCGACTGGGTCCAGGCGAGCTGTGCGTCCGCGATCACGTCGCCCAGCGGGCTCTCGAAGTTGGATGTCGGCAGGACGTCGCGTGTGATGGTCTGGGTGATCGAGCCGACCACCCGGTTCGCGATCGGGGCGACCGCGGTGCGGTACTTGTCAGCGAGCACCTTCGCCTGCGGGTCGCTCATCGTCGGGTCGCTGTTCGCGACGATCACGTTGTGCGCGGAGATCTTGGCGAACCGGCGGCTGGACTTGTCCAGACTGAAATCGATGTCCGTGACGAGCTGACCGTTGGCGCCAGCGCTGGTGACAACCGAGTTCCCGCCGGACGCGTTGGGCAGCGCGCAGGAGTAGAACCGGTGCGTGTGGCCGGAGATCACGATTCCGAACTCGGGTCGCAGACCGGCGACGATGCCGCTGATGGCTCCGGCGAATACGTCGCAGCTAGATATGTTCAGCGGTGGTGCAGCGTTCTGGGCACCGCCCTCGTGGATGAGCAGGACGAGCGCCTTGACGCCGAACAGCCGCAGCAGCCCGCCCCACTTGTTAGCGGTCTCGATCTCGTCGAGGAAGTTGACCGTGGTGATTCCGGCCGGGTTCACGATGCTGGGCGTGCCCTCCAGGGTCATGCCGACAAATCCGACCGGTACGCCATCGAAGAACTCGACGTCGATCGGTGCCAGGATGGGCAGCCCGTTGCTCTTGTTCACCACGTTGGCCGACAAGTAGCGGAAGTCCGCACCTCGGAAGCCGTCGCCGTCCTGGCAACCATCGGTCGGATGACAGCCACCAAACTGCATGCGCTTGAGCTCCGTCACACCCTCGTCGAACTCGTGGTTGCCCACCGAGCTGCGGCTCAGCCCCAGCAGGTTCATCAGCTCGATGGTCGGTTCGTCATGGAATGCGGCGCTCACCAACGGGGAGGCCCCGATCAGGTCGCCGGCCGCGACGGTCTCGGACTTGCGGCCCTCGGCCACGGCATCGGAACGCAGCTGCTTGATCCAGGAGGTGAGGAATTCGACGCCACCGGCGGGAACTCCGTTGATAAGGCCCCCACTGCCGCTGGGCTTGTCGATGGCGCCGTGGAAGTCGTTGAACCCGAGCAGGTTTCCTTTAGCCTCGTCATCGGCGGAAGTCTGGCCGTAGCTCACGGAGACTGGAGTCATCGGAGTCCAGGCCGCGAGGGTGGGTGCGGTGTCGCGATTGCGTGCCAGCGGCGTGAACGCCACCAGAGCAAGGATCAGGGCGGGTACGGCGAGTGTCCGCGCCACCCGCTTCCAGTCGGCATGGGACACGAGGTGCCTCCTCGTCATCAATGTGTAGCGGCATATCGATACGAGGACAGCTTGCCCCAACCAGACCGTGATCGGGATGAACGATAAGTGACAACTCAGACCAGATGTGACCGGCAGGTTTCGCCTAGGCGACGGGTTCGCGGGCAATGTCGGTACGGCGGCATAGACTCGCCGTGCGATGCATGCTCACATCGTCGGAGGCGATCAACGTAAGAACGGTGCCGGAGGCGATCAACGTAAGAACGGTGCCGGAGGCGATCAACGTAAGAACGGTGCCGGAGGCGATCAACGTAAGAACG
>Ga0184625_10000042_pt1 | contig 29131 bp, 24 predicted proteins | sample PLM3_30_b1_FD_133151 | JGI IMG/M metagenome (GOLD analysis project Ga0184625, IMG submission 133151) | Groundwater sediment microbial communities from an aquifer in East River, Colorado, USA - PLM3_30_b1 | ecosystem: Environmental > Terrestrial > Soil > Riparian zone | place: USA: East River... | reverse complement strand
GGGCCATTTCAAGATGTTGTTCCTGGTCTTTACCCACAGGTACTAAAGATGCTCTGTGTAAAATTATATCGGCAGTTTGCAAAACGGGGTACGTAAACAAACCCGCATTTACATTATCAGGCTGCAGTCTTACTTTTTCTTTGAAGGTTGTGGTCTTTTCCAGCTCACCAACATAGGCCATCATATTCAGGTACAAATACAATTCGCTGGTTTCATAAATATGACTTTGACAATATAGTGCTACTCTATTCGGGTCAAGACCGCAGGCTATGTTTTCTGCCAGCACTCTATGAACATTTTGCTTTAGTTCTTTTGTATCCGGATGTGTAGTGAGTGAGTGAAGGTCGGCCACCATAAAAAAGCATTCATATTCCTCTTGCATTCGAACATAATTCCTTACTGCCCCAAAATAGTTCCCGAGGTGTAAAAAACCTGTGGGCCTGATGCCACTCATTACTATTTCCTTCTTTTTGCTCATAAGGCGGCGAAGATAATGAGAGTTTCGGGTTTATCGTTTTGCGCTTAACGTAATAACCACCCTGAACCATTCATCAAAGTTTTGGAAATTCCGCCCACGATAAACCATAAACTATGAACCATAAACTATATTTGTCCAATGGAAGTAACCGGTGCTTTGGTGGACAAACTGGCTCATTTATCGAGATTGGAATTTAATGCTGCTGACAAAGAAGAAATAAAAAACGATCTTCAGCGGATGATAAGTTTTGTAGAAAAATTGGACGAACTTGATCTTGAAGGAACTGAACCACTGCTGCATATGTCCTCCAATATAAATGTGTTAAGAGATGATGAAGTAAAAGGTTCAGTGACTCGTGAAGAAGCATTGAAAAATGCACCGGCACACGATGATAAATTTTTCAAAGTCCCGAAAGTGATCAAAAAATAATAAGAACCAGGATATGAATAGCGTAATACATCTAGACAAGATCAGGAAGAGTTATTTCATGGGTAAAATGGAATTGGAAGTGTTAAAAGGCATCGCCCTTGACATTAACAGGAATGAATATGTTGCATTAATGGGTCCTTCTGGCTCGGGCAAAAGTACTTTGATGAATATCATTGGCTGCCTTGACACACCTACTTCGGGAAAGTACATTTTAAATGGACATGACATCAGTCAAACTATAGACAACAGGCTTGCTGAAATTAGAAATAAAGAGATCGGCTTTGTTTTTCAACAATTCAATTTGTTACCAAGATTAACGGCATTGGACAATGTTGCTTTGCCATTGGTATATGCAGGCATGGGCAAAAGACTTCGCACAGAAAAAGCAAAACATGTAATGGACCTGGTGAATCTTAGCGACCGCAGTCATCATAAACCAAATGAACTAAGCGGGGGCCAATGTCAACGGGTAGCTATTGCCAGGGCCCTGGTAAATGATCCTTCTATTATTCTTGCAGATGAGCCAACGGGTAACCTTGATACAAAGACCTCCTACGAGATCATGGAAATATTTAACAAGATTCACTCTGGTGGCAATACAATTGTGCTTGTAACACACGAAGAAGATATTGCCAACCATGCTCATCGCATTGTAAGGCTTCGTGATGGAGTCATTGAATCAGATAAAAAAAATGAGAAAGTGGGCGAGTATGTTCATCATTAATTTTGCAAGACTTTACACAAATTGAATTTTGTTTCGTCTTGAATTATTTATATGTCAATAAAGATCTATACTAAAACCGGCGACAAAGGAAAAACCTCATTGATAGGTGGGACCAAGGTTTATAAATCAGACCTGAGAATTGAGTCTTATGGTACAGTTGACGAATTAAATTCCTTTGTTGGTTTATGCCTTGATCATTTAAAATCACACAACATATCGAATGTCTTAGCAGAGATCCAGGATCGTCTTTTCACAATAGGCTCTGCACTTGCCTGTGATCCGGAAAAAGAAACCAAACTAAAAATTCCTGATCTGCATGAAGCTGATGTTGAACTGCTGGAAAAAGAAATTGATAAGATGAATGAGGTGTTACCGGTGATGAAGTCATTTATTCTCCCCGGCGGGCAAGTTGCAGTATCAACACTTCATGTTACAAGATGTGTTTGTCGTCGTGCCGAACGTTGTTGTGTCAGAATGCAGAAAAAGGAAATTGAAGTTGAACCTCTCATTATAAAATATCTTAACCGTCTTAGTGATTATCTTTTTGTATTGGCAAGATTTGCAGCACTGCAATCAGGCGCTGAAGAAATTCCGTGGAAGCCTCGCCTTTAAATTGCACACCATATTTTGTTTTATTAATTTCAGTTATCCGGGCAATATGTCGAAGTTCCTGAAATATTTAATTCTATTTACCCTTTGTGCAAACAAACTATTTGCCCAGCTCCTTCCATTTAAAAATTACAGCTCCAAAGACGGATTAATATCAGACCGGGTTACTTCAGTGGCCAGGGATGAAAAAGGATTGTTATGGATCGGAACTCCGTTTGGCGTTAATTGGTTCGATGGGAATCGTTTTATCAAACCAGCTATACCGATCCGTAGCGGACAATTATATGTAACAAATTTTTATAAGGACGACCAGCATAATATTTGGGTGCTTAGTTTTTATAATGGCATTTACCAATATAAAGATTCAAAGTTCAAAAATTTTTTACCGGATAGTACAATTGAATCCACCGCAAACAATGTCTTCGACATGTTGCAGTATGATAACGATCGTTATCTCGTAGCAACTGATCAAAACATTTTTTGGTTTGACGGAAATTCTTTCTCCCTTTTTGATAAGCAGAATCCATTATTGGCAGTCCAGTTCAACTCTATTGCACTTGTAAAAAATGAATGGCTTTTTTTCGGGCATCCGCATGGAATGCTTATTTATAAATATGAAAACGGAAAATGGGAATATAGCGGAGAAGTTTTCAAAGAAATTGCTATCAACAAAATTTTTCTGGATCAAAATAATACCTGGATCGCTACAGATAAGGGGCTTTTGTTTTTTGATGATCCTTCAAAGATCATTAAAGGGGAAGCCGATAGAATACTTTTCAATAAAATAATAGTTTACGATGTTACTAAAGCAGCAAAGGGTGAGTTATGGATCTCCGCTGACAAGCTTTATAAAATAAAAGATAACACAATTGCGAATTATAATTTGTCAAATGGGCTGCCTGCAATCCCAGGAAAGATCTATGTAGATGAAGAAGATATTCTTTGGATGTGTTCGGGCAAAGGCCTGATCAAAATGGCAAACCAAAACTATGTTTTTCATGATCTTCGTAATGGACCAGCACATTCAATGGTGAACGGATTTGCTTACGATGAAAATAATGAACTATGGTTTACAACCTATGACGGCTTTGGACAAAAAATAAATAATGAGATAAGGGCTTACCGGCTATTAAACGGAAAGCATATCGGGTACATATCCTGGTTTCAGAAGACTAAAAGCTATGGGCTATTAGCTGGTTCAGAGAACGGGATACTTTCAATAAAAAATGACCAGGTATTTTTAAAACATAAGATCAAAACGACAAAGATATTTGAGGATAGACATGGCATTATCTGGGCAGGGACTGAAAATGGAATGATCTATAAATTAGAAAAAGATACTTTACAGGAAGTCTCTTTACAACCTTATCTAGGTGATTATATTGACGCTATTAATATTGACAATTATGGTTACTTATGGATCGGCTATCGTGGCAGCGGCATAAGAAAGTATGAGTTTGACAAGGAAAGCTGGAAACTGGTTAAAGAGTTTTCAAAAAACACAGGTTATAAAGATCTACGCATACGCTGCTCCTATGCAGACAATAAAGGGAATATTTTATTTGGTACCAGGACGAATGGCCTCTTTATAATTTCATTAGCCGACAACAATAAAACTTGGCATATTAACACTTCACAAGGCCTTTCGGCAAATTGGGTGAGGTCTATTGTAGCTGACCAGAATGATCTTTACCTGGCCACAAACCAGGGATTAAATATTTTATCAGGGACCTATGATCAGCCAATGATCCGAAAAATAAATGTATTAAATGATGAATTGGGTGAACAGACAACTACTGTTATGCCAGCTAATAATAAAGTTTGGATCGGCACTGAAGAGGGGATCATTGAATATTTACCTCAGCCAGACAAAACTAAAATGGCTACACCTCGCATTTATATTACCGAGCTTTCGATAAATGGAATTCGTGATACCATATTACCGCTCTATTTCTCTTCAGCAAATAAAAGGCTGCCCGCTGGTAAGAATGTAATAGCATTTGAATTTGCGGGCATCAATTTATATGATGACGCCCCTCTTCAATACCGTTATAAACTGGAAAGCCAGGATGACGACTGGATATATAGTGGAGAAAGAAATTTTGTAAGCTATAATCTTCAACCCGGTAAGTATACATTTAAAGCTGAAGCAAAAAATGAATTTGGTGAGTGGAGCAAACAACCTGCAAGTTTTAATTTTATAATTCCCTTACCAGTCTGGAGATCCTGGTGGTTCATAGGTATGATAGCCATTTTCATTTTAAGTTTATTTTATCTTTTTTACAGGTATCGTATTCAACAAGCATTAAAGCTTGAGCGGTTGAGACACCGGATCTCAACTGATCTGCATGATGATATTGGATCAACGCTCAGTTCTATTTCAATATTAAGTGAGATTGCTTCAAAGGAAAAAGATCATCTTCAATCCGGTAACATGATGCAGGAAATAAAACAGAACTCAGTGACCCTCATGGAAAAAATGGACGATATCGTATGGAGCATTAATCCGGATAATGATTCCATAGAGAACCTGATGCTGCGTATTAAAAGGTTTGCTTCTAAATTATTTGAAGCAAAGGAAATTGATTATAGTATAGATATTGATAGCTCAATCCATAACGCAAAGTTGAATATGGAAACCCGGCAGCATATTTACCTGATCATGAAAGAGGCGATCAACAACCTTGTTAAATATTCAAATTGTACAAAGGCGGCAATTCGGGTGAAACACGATCTTGGCCATTTGCAGATCGAGATCGTTGACAACGGTAAAGGATTTAATGAACAGAATATTCAATTAGGCAACGGAATTATCAGTATGAAGAAAAGAGCGGAAGCAATACGGGCGCAAATAAAAATCGTTACTCAAATAAATAAAGGGACAAAAATAAGCCTGGAAACAAAAATCAAATAAATATCCGATAGTAAATGATCTTCAAATCCATCATTTTTGTTGCATGATCAAATTAGCCATAGTAGAAGATAATACAGCATTGAGGCAAAGTCTTGAACAACTTTTTAATCGTACCTCGAATATGAAATGTGTTGCTTCATTAAATAACCTGCTGAATGTGGTAAGTGAATTTCAAAAAAGCCAGCCTGATATAGTACTAATGGACATCGGCTTACCGGCTATCAACGGTATAGAAGGAGTAAGAACTGTAAAATCAAATTTTGAAAATATACAAGTGATCATGTTCACTGTTTTTGAAGATGATGAAAAAATATTTGAAGCTATTCGCTCAGGCGCCTCAGGTTATTTGTTAAAGAAGACACCCCCGGAAGAAATTCTCGACGCAATAAATGAACTCCATGATGGCGGTGCACCAATGAGTCCCAGTATTGCCCGCAAAGTAATTCAAGCTTTCCAGGTAAAACCTTCTTCTGTTTTGGAAGATCACCAGCTTACTTCCAGAGAAAAAGAAATTCTATATGCTTTGGTTGACGGACTAAGCTATAAAAAAATTGCTGAAAAATATTTTGTCAGCATTCATACCGTCCGCAGCCATATCTCAAACATCTACGAAAAATTACATGTGAACTCCAAATCCCAGGCAGTTGCTAAAGTGTTACAGCCCCAACAGGAATCTGTCAACAAATCGCAAATCTAAAAACCAACAGTTTCAACTTTGACCAGCCCATAAAATCAGACTTTTATCTGATTGTCTTCACTTTCTCATTTCTGTTTCTTTGAATACTAAATCCTCAAAAATATGAAACAGTTCCTGGCTATTATGATGTGCTTTGCACTTTGCGCAAGTTTTAATTCCTCTTCTGCGCAAATACTGGATAGAATAAAGAACAAGGTGAAACAAAGAGGTGATCAAAAAGTGGATGAGACGGTTGACAAAGGCTTGGACAAAGCGGAAGGAAAAAATAAAAAAGATAATACTAACGGTACTGAAGAAAATTCAGAAAATGAAGAAGTAAAAACCAAAACCGAATCGAAAGGATTAAAAAGTTATTCAAAATATGATTTTGTTCCCGGTAATAAAATTGTCTATGCTGAAGATTTTTCGCAAGACGTGATTGGTGAATTTCCAGTGAAATGGAATACGAACGGATCGGGCGAAGTAGTGACTTTGGAAGGCTTACCGGGAAAATGGCTAAAGATAACCGAGGGCACTAAATACGAATCTCCATATAATAGCAAATTACCGGAAAACTATACCGTCGAATTTGATCTTTTGGTTGAGTTTAAAGACGACCAGGCTGTGCCATATATAAAACTTCAATTAGAATCGGATAAACTTCAAACAGATCCTCTTCCTCAAGTTGTAGAGGTCAGTATAGCTCCACATGGCGGAATTCATGTAGATGGCAGTAATGACGGAATTTATTTTGAATCCAGGAATGGCAAAGGTTATCCTATTACGGAGGGAAAAAAACAACTCTACAGCACTTTTTACAATAATAACCACAAGAATACTCCAGTACATATAGCTCTTTGGGTGCAAAAGCAAAGAATAAGAGTGTGGATCAACCAGGGTAAAATGTATGATCTGCCTAAAGGCCTTGCTGAAAATATGGATTTAAAGAAACTTGTGTTTGAAACAACCAGTTATGGTGGGTCATCTACCACATATGGTTATTACATCTCAAATATAAAAATTGCAACTGCGGCACCTGATACAAGAAATAAATTGATGACAGAAGGTTCATGGAGTACAACAGGAATTTTATTCGATGTCAACTCTGATAAGATCAAATCAACTTCATATGGAACATTAAAAGAAATAGCCACCGTCCTTTCCGAAAATGCTGATGTAAAAGTCAAGATCATTGGTCATACTGATGCTGATGGTGATGATACAAAAAATCTTGAGTTGTCTAAAAAAAGAGCGGCCTCTGTGAAAGAAGCACTGAGTAAGGAATTTAATATTGATGATTCACGATTACAGGCTGATGGCATGGGTGAAACAAAACCCGTTGGCGACAATAAAACGCTGGAAGGAAAAGCACAAAACCGCAGGGTAGAATTTGTGAAATTGTAAAAATGATCACAACCAAACCATCCACTTTCATTTGCTTTGTGCTTTTGCTGATGATCAATTCAGCAAAAGCACAGCAATGTGGCAACTGTAAGGAAATTCCCAACATCGCCGGATTTGGCTTTGATATACAGGTGAAACAACCTAATAAAGAAGAAGGCACTGAGAATCTTTGGCCCGAATGGAAAAATCTCTTCATGCTCGCATCAGTCGTTGCAATACAAATTTCGAATAATGAAAGTGGCTGTATAAAAATGACAATTCCGCCTTCAGTAGACACAAGTGATTTCGAATTATTATCAGTGGGGGGCGAAACCTTTGTGAACCTTCCTTCCAATCCACTTATTTCTCCTGATCTTTCTAAATATGGAAATTATTTGTTGACCGGGTCAATCACAAACAACGGTACGAACTGTCAATTACGGGTCGAGGTGCAGACGACCTGCAGTCGTAAAACAGTTGTAACGGCTCAAACAAATTTTTCACTTTCATCTGTATCAGGTAATGTAAGTACTATAGCGCAACAAGTCGTTGCACAACTTTCTTCGCTTGCTGATAAAATAAAAAACTTTGAGTTAGCAGAGAGACAACAATCGAAAGAATTGTCCCTGAATCCCGTAAGCTGGGGCGATCCTATAAAAATTGTTCCTCAAAAGAAAATATTAAGAGCAGGTGAGAGTACTTCGTTCACTATAGAGGTTAAAGATTGTGATGGCACGCCTCTTGGCGGTCGTGAAGTGGTTTTCAATGAAAGCATATTTGAAGGATTTAAAGTACCGGGAACAACAGGTGGAATGGTAATTCCTGCAAAAGTTATCACCGATGCTAATGGAATTGCAAAAGCGACTTTTACATTAAAGGCAGGCTCCAAAGAAGCGTTCATAGCAGCTCACAGTCATGGCAAGGATGTGAAAGGTTGCAACAGCATGTTATTTGGCGATGCACCAGTCAATATAAAATATACCTATTCAGGTTATGTGGTCTATACTTATGATGGCATTTCGCAGTTGACAACTAATGTCGATGATAATGTGATGAATAATTTTTTTACAGGTAAGGAAACTACGAATGTTTCTTATAGAACCAGTTTTTATGGTGAAGGAACTGCAGAAAATATCGCATTGAACATTTCAGACGAAGAGGAAATTGGAACCAATGTACCAGATGTGCTAGGCTCAGGTTCCTATAATTATAATAAGTCTGATTACTGGAAATTCACTGTAATCTGTAACTGCGCCGGCAAAGGTGACGTGACAGAGCAAAAAATGCGGAAGAATGCCGGTGGGGATATAAAAAAAAGCAATCTCGTTTTTGATTATAATGGAGATTTCGGGAGAGTAGGGCTGCGTATGACCTTTAATACAACGGGTTCGTATTCGTACTATGCCACTTACATGCCTTCGCAATCATCTTCTTCGCAAGAAGAATTCTACTGGTCAGTCGATTTCGATACAATGACTGATAAGAATTTTACCATAAAAAAAGAAACAGTTGGAAACCGCACCCGCTATACTGCTGAAGGAGAAAATACACTTAAACTCTCTAACGGATCCCAAACCGCAAAGATCAAAATGGTGGTTTGGGAGGAATAATACATTAAACAATCAATCCATCCTTCATATGCAGCACCCTATCGCTTAATTGCGAAAGTTCTTCATTGTGAGTTACAATCAAAAAAGTTTGATTGAATTGTTTTCTCAGGTCAAAAAATAATTCATGAAGTTCCTGCGCATTAGCGCTATCAAGATTACCTGTTGGCTCGTCCGCAAATACTATATCCGGGTTATTTATTAAAGCCCTGGCGACAGCCACTCTTTGCTGTTCACCACCCGAAAGTTGGTTGGGTTTGTTCTCATTTCTATTTACAAGACCCAATATTTTTAATAACCCTTCAGCCCTTTCCTTCACCTCATTTTTGTTTCTTCCGGCGAGCCAGCCCGGAATACACACATTTTCCAGGGCAGTAAACTCAGGCAATAAATGATGAAACTGGAAGACGAACCCGATATGCTTATTCCGGAAAGCAGCCAATTTATTGCCTGAAAGCAGGTTAAGACCCGTATTGTTGATAACTATTTCTCCCATATCGGCCTTATCCAATGACCCTAGAATATGTAGCAAAGTGCTTTTGCCGCAGCCTGAAGGCCCAACAATGGCCACCACTTCTCCCTTGTTAATTTCAAGGTTTACACCCCGGAGAACCTCCAGAGAGCCATAACGTTTATAAATATTTTTACCAGTTAGCATGCAGCCTTTATGGAATTTAGGTAATCAAATAATCTGTAAAACCGGGGCCCTAAAAATAAGCGGTTCAAATGAGGCTTCGAAATTTAAGAAACCATTTATACCGGTGGTGAAAACCCCGATTTGGTAAATTCGTTATTAAAGCTACATTTGCGAAAAATTTGAGGGGCCGGGTCAGCGTTGTAAATAGTAAAACCAGATCCCTTAAAATCATAAAAACCAAGAAATGTTCTGGACCTTAGAATTAGCATCATATCTCGAAGAAGCGCCATGGCCGGCCACTAAAGACGAACTCATCGATTATTCGATCCGTAGCGGAGCCCCTATTGAAGTAGTAGAGAACCTGCAGGAATTGGAAGATGAAGGCGGCGAAGTTTATGAAAGCATCGAAGACATCTGGCCTGATTACCCCAGCCAGGAAGATTTTATGTTCAATGAGGATGAATATTAACCCCCTGTCCCCTAAAGGGGCGACTTAGATAGAAACTTTTTTATAAAAAAATAACCGTCTGAATCTTGAGACGGTTATTTTTTTATCAGCATTGTTACTACTGTTAAGCTTTTGTTGTTTCCAATTTGCTGCTTCGCCACGCAAATTGCTCACTTGCACTTCCGGTAATTCTATTCAACAATTATTCAGTTACTCCTAATTTTTGCATTACTTCATTACTAACCCCTGTTGTTGAATAGCCACCATCATGAAACAGGTTTTGCATTGTCACCATTCTTGTAAGATCAGAAAAAAGAGTGATGCAATAATTAGCGCAATCTTCTGCAGTTGCATTACCAAGAGGTGCAATTGAATTTGCATAATCAAAAAAATCTCCAAAACCTTTTATCCCTGTGCCGGCTGTTGTTTTTGTTGGCGACTGAGAAACGGTATTGATGCGAACTTTTTTTTCAACTCCGTAATGATAACCAAAACTGCGGGCAATGGATTCAAGCATTGCTTTTATATCCGCCATATCTGTATAAAAAGGATATGTCCTTTGCGCCGCCATATAAGTCAGGGCCACAACACTTCCCCATTCATTGATCGCATCTAGTTTTCTTGCCACTGCCAGCATTTTATGAAAAGACATTGCTGATACATCAATTCCTTTCATGAAATAATCATAATTAGATTCTGTGTAAGGGATCTTTTTGCGGATGTTAACACTCATGCCAATTGAATGAAGTACAAAGTCTATCTTCCCACCAAGTATTTCCTGTGATTTAGTAAAAAGATTTGTCAGCTCGTCAACATTCGTCGCATCAGCAGGAATTATCTCAGACTTTGTTTTCTCTGCCAGTTTATTGATCTCCCCCATCCTCATAGCGATCGGCGCATTGGTTAATACAAAAGTTGCGCCTTCTTCAAATGCTTTTTCAGCTACTTTCCATGCAATGGAATTAGCGTCCAGCGCACCTGTAATTATTCCTCTTTTTCCTTTTAAAAGATTATATGCCATAGCAATTTGTTTTGTGGCGGTAAATGTAAGAAGTTATTTAATTAGCTCGACGGGGTAAAGTTTTCCAATAGCAAATACCATAAAAAATGATACAACAAAAACAACGATCAATACAGAGAAGAAATAAAAAAGCAATCTCCCCAATGATTGTTTTGGTTTAATTATTTTCTGTAACCAACTATTCAGGAAATAGCCAAAGAACATAAAGCCAATGATCAATAGAAGAACAATTGCAGATTTCATTTATATAAAAAAATTTCGATGCAAGTGACACTAAGCCCCCTTTAGGGGTTGGGGTTAATTCCCTACCATCTCTCTCGCATTTTCCATCGCCGCGGCGGTAGGTTTTTCTCCGCTGAGCATTTTGGCAATAGCCGTGATCCTTTCATCTTTGTTCAGCAACCGGATATTTGTTTTCACTTGATCTTTTACGATCTCCTTGTACACAAAGAAATGAGCATTAGCCTTACCAGCAATTTGCGGCTGATGAGTAATACAAATCACCTGTCGGCTGCCTGCAAGTTCTTTCATGATAATCCCGACCTGCCTTGCGGCCTCACCAGAGATGCCTGTATCAATCTCATCAAAAATTAATGTAGGCATATCAAGCTTTTGTGCCACTAAAGATTTTATACAAAGCATTAACCTGCTCAGTTCACCACCACTCGCTACTTTTCTTACAGGCAAAAATTGTTTGCTGCGATTGGCATCAAATAAAAATTCAATGCTGTTTTTCCCAAATGCATTTAACTCGATCTCATCGCCAACATCCACGTTGATCTTTGCGTTCGGCATTCCGACTTGAGCAAGTAGCTTGTTTACTTTTTCTTCAAGTGGCTTACTTTGTTTTTTTCTTCCTTCTGAAATTTCATTTGCCAGCTTTAAAGCCTTTTTATAAGTAACAGCCAGTTCCTTTTCTTTTTGCTGAATGTTGTCGTCAATATTCAAAACTGCCTGTAATTTTTCCTGAAGTTGCCTTTGAATTGCTAACAATTCATTGGTTGCTTTTACGCCATGCTTCTTCATCAGCTTATACCCCAACGAAAGCCGGTCATTTAATTGTTCAATTTTTTCTGGACTGAAATTAATATGATCACTGATACTATTTAGATCGCCGGAAATATCCTGTAATTCTAATTGCGCAGATTGTAATCTTTTTACCAGCTCAGGTAGTTGTGGATGAAAAGATGAATAAACCTGTAATTGATTTGATAAAACTTTCAATTGGTTCACAACAGGGCTTTCACTTTCCTTTAATTCAAAATACACTTTTGATAAAGCACTTTTAATTTCTTCTGAATTGTTCAGCATTTTTAATTCAGCATCGGTTTCCTCCAATTCATTTTCCCGAAAGCCTGCTTCTTCAAGCTCGGTGAACTGGAATCGATTATAATCAGCCTCCTTATCGAATTGCTGTTTTTGATCTTTCAGCTCATCAAGTTCATGTTGAATTCGTTTCCATTCATTATAAGCAACTCTGTATTCTCCAATAATTTTTTTATTTCCCGCTAAAGCGTCAACTACTTCCCGCTGAAAATCATTTTCGCCCAATTGCAAAGCATCAAATTGCTGGTGAAGATCAACAAGCAAGCTGCTTAGTTCCCTTAATTGCTCAAGGTTCACCGGAGTATCATTTATAAATGCTCTTGATTTTCCATTTACCGCAATTTCTCTTCTTAAAACCAACTCTTCTTCGCCATCATCCCGATAATTATCGGGATCATTAATCTTTAAAAAAGTTTTTACCCCAACTTTATTGTCGATATTAAAAAGCCCTTCTACTATACACTTCTTTTCCTTATTCACCAATGCAGATGAATCTGCTCTGTCACCAAGAATAAGTCCCAGGGCACCCATGATAATGGATTTACCTGCACCCGTCTCACCAGTCACTACATTCATTCCCCCGGGGAATTTTATATCAATAGCATCGATGATGGCGTAATTCTGAATAGAAAGTTGTTTCAGCATGATCCGCAATTTAAAACAAAAAACCCCGCTTGGATAAACCAGGACGGGGTAAAAAAAAATCTCTTTGTAAATTATTTTATCTCGATCGCTGCGTGAAGGTCGTTATCAACCAATACACGGCCGCAGTTTTCGCAAACCATAATTTTTTTATGCTGGCGTATCTCACTTTGTTTTTGTGGAGGAATAGCATAGAAACAACCACCGCAGGCATCTCTTTCCACTTGTACAACAGCAAGACCGTTGCGGTAGCTATGACGGATCTTTGTATAACTGGTCAACAAACGTGGATCAACTGATTCTTTTGCTTCAGCTGCCAGTTTATTAAAATGCTTCTCTTCCTTTTCAGTAGAAGCAATGATCTTTTCCAGTTCTTCCTTCTTTGTATTCAGGATACCTTCTTTAGCTCCAATTGTTTTTTTAGCCTTCTCAAGCAATACAGCTTTTTCAGAGATCTCATCAGTTGCATCCTTGATATGCTTTTCAGCCAGCTTTACTTCCAGCTGCTGCATTTCAATTTCCTTATTGATCGCTTCAAACTCACGGTTATTTTTTACGTTATTGCTTTGCTTCTCGTATTTTTTAACCAATCCTCCTGACTCTTTAATGGCTTCTTTCTTCTGCTCAATAAATTCTGTGATGCCATTTATCTCTTCTTCAATACGTGTTTGTCTTGCATGCAATCCCAGGATCTCATCTTCCAGGTCAGCAACTTCCATTGGCAGTTCGCCTTTCAATACTTTTAATTCGTCCAGCTTCGAATCAATTTTCTGAAGTGTTACCAGGCTGGTAAGTTTTTCCTGAACCGAATACTCTTTAACTGTACTCATTTATTGATGATTGTTTTAATTTGATTGTATTTGTTATGAACCCAGTTTTATACTACTATTAAAACTTTCCTTGCCTTCGAATCTTCCAGTGGAAGACTCGCACTCTTGTACCTCCTGTCCGCTATTCAGCTTATAAAAAGTACCGCACCGGGTTCGTATTCACTTCTGTTTTAAGGACGGCAACGGTAGGGAATTTTTGTTCCAAAAATTCCTGCAAAAGGTTGATGGTGAATTGTTCACTTTCGTAATGGCCGATGTCAGCAATAACCATTCTATCATTGGCATCAAAAAACTCATGATATTTAATATCTGAAGTAATAAAACAATCGGCTCCTGATGCCAAGGCGCTGGAAATCAGGAAGCTTCCCGCACCTCCACATGCAGCTACCTTTGAGATCGGCTTATTTAATAAACCAGTGTGCTTGATAACCTTAAGCTTGAATTTTTCCTTTAGGGTTTTTAAAAAACTGGTTTCATCTGTGCTTTCTTTCAATTCACCGATTACGCCTGAACCAATCGACGAAAACCGGTTATCCAGCCTGATGATATCATAGGCTACTTCTTCATAAGGATGTGCTGCCAGCAAGCCTTTTAATATCCGGCCTTCAAGCCAGGCTGGAAATATTACTTCAACTTTTATTTCATTTTCCCGGTGCAGTTCCCCTGGTTTACCAACATAAGGATCTGTGTTTACTCCACCCTTAAAAGTTCCAAAACCTTCTGCATTAAAGCTGCATTCCTCATAATTGCCTATATGTCCGCCACCCACATCAAAAATTGCTTGTCGTACTTTATCAGCATCGGCGAGAGGTACAAAAGTGTATAGCTTTTTAAGTTGACTTTCTTTTGGAGCAAGCACAGATATATTTTTCAACTCCAGTAGTTCAGCAATTTTTCCATTGACCCCATGTAATACATTATCGAGATTTGTATGAATAGCATAAAGAGCTATATCATTTTTAATGGCGCTGATCACCGCTTTCTGAACATAATTTTTTCCCGTAATTTTTTTTAGCCCCGAAAAAACAATTGGATGATGCGAAACAATCAGGTTACAACCTTTCTTTTTTGCTTCATCAACAACTGCCGTTGTAGCATCTAATGAGATCAATATCCCGGTACATTCAGTATTCTCATCCCCTGTAATAAGACCAGCATTATCATAGCCTTCCTGTAAAGAAGGGGGAGCTATCACTTCGAGTGATGAAATGACATCTTTTATTTTCATTGACTAAAGATAATAAAGCCTGAATTGCCCTTGTTTGCGAAAAAGTGTAAAAAAAATGACAACTGATTTGAAATGCTTTCGTAACTTTTCCGTCCCATCCCTCAGAAACTGATCCAGCCCATAATTCTATTTGATAAAATTATTGCTATGCCAAGGAGAAAAACTTACAATTATTTACTTCTTTTATTTATTGTTTTTTCAGGTTTAGCAGGGACACCAACTGACGATGTTCTTTCAAAAAAAGAAAGAAAGTTTGCTGCTGAGCAAATGAAAAGTACAAAAGCTGAATTGCAGGATGCGATCAAAGGGCTTAATCCAGTGCAATTAACTTATAAAGTATCTGCTGATAAATGGTCGGTACAGGAATGCGTCTATCATATTGCCATTTCTGAAAAAACACTTTGGACCATGCTCGAAACAAGTATGAAGGCTGGTCCAACTCCTGAAAAGAAAAAAGACCTGAAAGTAACAGATGAGCAAGTGATAAAAATGACAGAGGACAGAACGAATAAAGTAAAGACCTTTTCCCCTTTAGAGCCGCAAAATACTCCTTACAAAAGTCTTGACGAGGCATTGAATGATTTCAAAACTACAAGAGTAGCTCATATTAAATACATAAAAGCGACCTCTGAAGACCTGCGCAATCATTTTGTACAAATGCCTTTTGGCATGCTTGATTGTTACCAACTTTGTCTTCTGATCTCTTCGCATACTGACCGCCATGTGCAACAATTAAACGAAGTAAAGGCCAACGCTGGCTTTCCAAAATAAACTCCTTTAAAAAAATAATTAAAAACCGCTCCCGGAGCGGTTTTTGTGTTTATAAAATGCCTTTTTTACTATTGCATAGGTCACTGATAATAATTATCTTGCCTCTTCGTTTAAACCCACTTATGAAAAGACTAATACCCTTGTTGCTCATTATGATCTCACTCGGCAGCTGTGAAAAAGCAGTTGAAAAAATCGGTGAAGACCTGGTGATCAAAGCCATGACTGACGGTCAATGGAAGATCACAAAATTTACTCAAAACAGTACTGATATAACCTCAAATTTCTCGGGTTATAAATTTCAATATTATAGTAATAAAACGGTCGATGCTATTTTGAACGGAATAACGGAAAGAACAGGCGTTTGGGATGGGAATGCCAGCACAATGACCACTTCGGCCAATTTTGCCGGAGCCCCAAACCCGATTTCACTAATAAATGGAACATGGAATATTACAGATAGCGGCTGGACATACGTAGAAGCAAAGCAAACCAATGGAACCGAGGTAAAGACTTTAAGATTAGATAAACAGTAAAATAATAGATCCTATCCTACCTTGATCAACATAACTGTTGGTCTTTTAAACGAAAAACAATAGGGAAGGTCAATAAATGGCCTTGTTTATTTTTAGACTTTTGTTAGCCTGATCCTTTATCCTGCATTTTTTAAATCAGTTAAATATTTTTTGTTAAACCAACAATTTTTGCGACCCTATTATAACTATATAAGTTTACTTTTTAATAGAGTGCTATTAGGAGTGAGGCTCCTGAAGCTTTATCTAACTACTATATCAATAGGGCTTTTTGCTTTCTCAACAATTGCCATTGCCCAGGCACCCGTGGCTAATTTTAGCGCCGACAAGGTCTCGGGATGTGCGCCGCTAACTGTTAAGTTTACTGATCTTTCTACAAACACTCCTACTTCATGGGTTTGGGATTTTGGCAACGGGCAATTATCATCCGTACAAAGTCCAACCGTTAATTATTCTACACCAGGAACATATACTGTTAAGTTGATTGCAAGAAACGCTGCCGGCATAGATGAAGAGGAAAAAATAAATTATATAACCGTCTTCCCATCGCCAACTGCTTCATTTTCGGCAAGCATAACAACGGCCTGTGTGCCGGCTACTATTCAATTCACTGATCAATCCACTGTTCCTGCAAGTGGAGGAACAATTACATCATGGAATTGGAATTTTGGGGATGGCGGTACCTCAACATCACAAAACCCTTCTCATCAATATACAACTGCAGGATTTTATACAGTTTCATTATCGATCACAAGTAGCACAGGCTGCCAGAGTTATGCATCAATTGGTCGATATATTCGGATCATTAATGGTATAGACGCTAATTTCGTTTACTCACAACCTACAACTTGCCAGGGACCTTTTAGCATCATTTTCCAGGATCAATCAAGCGGTCCGGGAACATTAAGTTATCTATGGAATTTTGGGAGTGGCAGTCCATCTTCATCAACGTTAAGTAATCCAACAGTAACTTATGCAAGTCCTGGCACTTATCCAGTACAGTTATCTGTTCAAAGTGATTTGGGGTGTAATGGTACTATAACAAAAAATATTGTGGTAGCTGGCAAAACAACTGATTTTACGGCGCCTGCAAGTATTTGTTTGGGACAGTCTGTTACATTTCAAAATAATTCTTCGCCTGCTCCGATGTCTTCTGTTTGGGATTTTGGTGATGGTACTACTTCTTCACAAATAAGTCCGACGAAAACATATTTAGCCGGCGGAAGTTTCCAGGTAAGACTAATTAATAACTATGGAAATTGTATTGATTCAATTACAAAAACTGTATTTGTTAATACGCAACCGCCCGTAAATTTTACTGCAAACGATTCGACGTCTTGTAAAACACCTTTTACAGTTCAATTTTCTGACTTAAGTCCTGCTGCCTCTACATGGCTTTGGGATTTTGGTGATGGCAGTGCGCCATCTACAGTCAAAAATCCATCTCATACGTATACTAGCCTGGGTGTATTCTCTGTAACATTAACAATTACCCTTCCAGGTGGATGTAGCAACACAATTACAAAATATCAATACATAAAGATCAGTCCAACAACCGTGCGGATCAGCAATGCACCTATCGGCGGATGCATTCCATTCACATTTCAACCAGTCGCAAGCATTCAATCTGCAGACAGTGTTCTAAGTTATTCATGGAATTTAGGAGAACCGGGGGCAATATATAACACACAATCTCCAACTCATACTTACACAAGTGCAGGTAACTATACAATTCAACTTACTGTTACAACCCAAAATGGATGTGTAGAAACTGTATCGATTCCCAATGGTGTGCTAACTGGAACTCCACCGACGGTGAATTTCAGTTTCACTCCAAATAATACATGCGCCAGCATGCCGATCCAATTCACAGATCTTTCAACAACCACGCCTGGAGCAACAGTGAAGTGGTTGTGGGACTTTGGAGACAGTTTAACATCCACATTGCAAAACCCGGCACATACCTACGTGGATACAGGATTTTTAAATGTAAAGCTTATTGTCTCAAACAATGGTTGTGCAGATTCGTTAAGTTTACCAATACAAATCAAACCACCTGTTGCTAAGTTTGGTTATAAAATAGTTGATTGTAATAATAAGCTACAGGTAACTTTTCTTGATAGTTCTTTAACCAACGCAATCTATGGCCCTATAACTTATCAATGGAACTTTGGAGATGGTAGCCCAACTTCTGGATTGCAAGCACCAACTCATACTTATGCTTCTTTGGGAACATATAACGTTACACTTAATGTTACAAATGGACCCTGTTCATATCAAATAACAAAGCCGGTAAAATTGATCAATGAATCAGCTGCTTTTACTACCAGCAAAAATACTGTTTGTAAAAGTGAAACATTTACTCTGTCCGCCACAGGTAGCACTGCTGCTAACGTAAAAGATTATACCTGGACGATCGGTTCATTTACCTTAAAAGATACTACACGCAGTATTGATTTTAGCCTCGCAAATTATGGATCTTATAATGTGAAACTTGTAATCGAAGATATCAATGGTTGCCTGGATTCAATAACCATCAATAATTTCATAATTGTAAGTGGCCCGGTCGCAAACTTTGCGCCTAATGGTACCGGTGCATGCGTAAACAAAACCATGAGCTTTAATGATCTTTCAACCCCTACATTGGCGCCAATTACTCAATGGACTTGGAATTTTGGTGATGGTACACAACAGGCATTTACTGCCTCTCCTTTTTCTCATACTTATTCCCAGGAAGGAAGTTATACAGTAAGCCTGATCGTAAAAGATAATGTGAACTGTGCGGATACATTTGCAATTACCGGGGCAGTATTGATCACAAATCCGAAGGCTGCATTTTATGCGGACACATTTTATTGTCCTTCGGCGCCATTGCAGTTTATAGATACATCTTCTGGTATTGGATTAACTTATAATTGGTATTTCGGTGATGGAGGAACATCTACTTTACAAAATCCAACGCATAATTACCCGGCAGGAAATAATAATTATAATGTTAAACTCAAGATCCGGGATCTTGCAGGCTGCGAAGATTCGGTCACAAAAACAGGTTACGTTAAGATCAGGAAACCTGTCGCAGCTTTCAGCATGATCGATAGTACTGGGATTTGTTTACCATTACAAACAAGTTTTAATTTCCAGGGAAGTAATTATGAAAGTTTTTCCTGGGACTTTGGCGATGGCGCAACAAGCTCGTTACAAAACCCTTCACATTTTTATAGTTCATACGGTACGTATAATCCCAAATTATATGTGGAAGGACCAGGTGGTTGCGTTGATTCAGCCCAGTCGGTTGTAAATGTTTATGATCCTGTTGCCAGCACACATGTAAATTTTGCTCCTGCATCAGGATGTGATTCTATCACTGTAAATTTCACGATAACCGCGCCGCCCGGTTTTAAATATGTATTCTATTTTGGAGATGGGAAATTAGATAGCACCCGGCAAACCAATATAACGCATAAATATACCGGCCCTGGTAATTATTATCCATACATGGTAATACCCGATAAATACGGTTGTGAAGCGTTCATACCTTTTGCAACTGTTAATGTATATGGAGCTTTACCTCTTTTCGGAATTGATAAAAAAGAATTTTGCGATAATGGACTGGTTTCATTCACTAATTATACGCTTTCTAACGACCCAATTACGTCAACTATTTGGGATTTCGGAGATGGTAACTCGAGCAGTGCAACCGACCCAATTCATAATTTCACAACACCAGGAACATTTATTATAAAGCTTTCTGTAAACACTCAACAAAGTTGTCCCAGTTCATTTGTTGATACAGTAAGAGTATATAAAACTCCGGTTTTATCAATTACAGGAAAAGATACTGTGTGCTTGAATATGCCGGAGACATTCTTAGGTTCAATAACTCAACCTGATTCGACTATTAAATGGTCATGGAATTTTGGAAATGGAAATTCTTCTCAATCACAAAATGCAGTGACTTCTTATTCAAATACTGGAAATTTTAATATTCAGCTGATAGCATCCAACAAACTTGGATGTGCAGATACAAGCTATCATCCCGTTTATGCTGTTCCCGCTCCTACAGCGATACCTGCGTCTAATCCAATTACAATACTTTCCGGTGCCGATGCACAATTAAATATGAATTATACGGGATCGATCGTCTCTTATAATTGGATCCCTTCACAAAATTTGAGTTGTAATCGTTGCCCTAACCCCCTGGCCAATCCGCAGTTTACAACAAAATATACAGTAAATATCACTGACCGATATGGATGTACAGCTAAAGGTGATGTGACGGTAAAAGTTGTTTGTACTGGTCAGAATTTCTTTATACCGAATACATTTTCTCCAAATGGCGATGGAAGCAATGATATATTTTATCCAAGAGGATCAGGACTTGATCGTGCAAAGATCTTGAGGATATTCAATCGCTGGGGTGAAGTAGTATTTGAAAAATATGATATGCCTGTAAATGTGGCTTCAGCCGGTTGGGATGGAACATCGAAAGGTAAAAAAGCTGATGCAGGTGTTTATATATATCAATTGGAGATCTATTGCAAGAATGGAGAGCTGTTAACATATAACGGAAACATAACCTTAATAAGATAATGTGGAAATGAAAATGAGAACAACCATATTGATCGCGGTGTTGAATTTGACCTTTGCATTTTCCGTACAATCGCAGGATCTGCATTTATCTCAATTTTTTGAAACACCGCTTTTAAGAAATCCTGCGTTAGCGGGAATATTTACAGGTGATGTAAGAGTTCAAACAGTTTACCGGGATCAATGGAACAGTGTTACATCAGGATATAGAACCGGGTCATTAAGCGGAGAATATAAAGTTCCAGTAGGTAAGGGTGATGACTATGTTACCTGGGGTATGCAACTATTTTATGACAAGGCTGGTACTGTTTCATATACACAAACAAAAATTTTACCTGCATTAAATTATCACAAATCTTTAAGCAGCGAAAAGAACACTTATTTATCATTGGGATTCATGGGCGGCTGGGTGCAGCATAGCATCGATCTTTCAAAAGTGACAACAAACAGTCTTTACGATGGAATGGGAATTGGCGAAAATATCACTGATCCTACTTATTCATACCTCGATGGAAGTGTAGGAATGAGCTTGAATTCCGTTATGAATAGCAATCCTGATAACAATTATTATATCGGAGCGGCTTATCATCATTTCAATCGTCCCACCAATTCATTTTACAGAGATAAGAACATAGAATTAAATCCAAAATGGGTCTTCTCTGCCGGACTTAAACTTGCCGGTAATGAATATTCCTATGTATCCATAGAAGCCGATCACTCAAGACAAGGGTCATTTAAAGAAACAGTATTTGGTGCGATGTATGGTTATAAATTTGGAGCTTATCCGGATGAACCCGATTATGTTTTAAGTATTGGAACTTTTATTAGATGGGATGACGCATTAATACCAATTGTAAAATTGGATTATCATCCATTCTCAGTTTCATTTAGCTATGATGCAAATATTTCAAAACTAAAACCAAGCAGCCATGGCCGCGGTGGCTTTGAAATTGGGATCAGCTGGATAGGCAAGCTTGCCGATAACTCGAATCCTTATTTCAAACCCCGGTTTTAAAAAGCAAAGCCCCGAAAACGGGGCTTATATATTTTTCAATTCAATTATATTATTTATCCTCAGGATTATTCATTTTGAAAACAAAGGCAGCCAAAGCACCACCTATTAAACAACCGACCAGATAGATCCAGATATTGCTCCAATCAAATGCTTTCATTATACAAGCACCTAAAGCTACTGCTGGATTTAATGCCCCTCCTGATATTCCACCAACCTGGGATCCTAATGCAAATACGGTGAATCCAATAGCAAGCCCATAAAAACTGTTTCCGCTTGTTCCTTTGGCGGTAGCAACATTTAAAACTACATAAGCTAATGCAAAAGTTGCTATCAATTCCGCGATCAAAGCTTTTGTAGTATCCTGGATAACCATCGGACTTGATTCGCCTTTAAAATAATTTACTAGGAGAGCAGCAGCCACCGCTGCAACAAGCTGTGCCACCCAATAACCTAAAGCTTCATTTAGAGTACATCTTCCCCTGATAAAAACAGCAAGTGTTACTGCGGGATTATAATGAGCTCCCGAAATATGGCCTCCTGCAAAGATCATCACCATTAAAGTAGCGCCAATAATCAGAACTGTGAGATCGCCACTGGCAAGTCCAGCAGACATTACCAGGAAAAATGTACCAATGAATTCTGTTATTACTTTTTTCATATCAGTTAGGTTTATCCGGAGTTTTAACCGGCGGTTAAAAAATAAAGTGTAAACTTTATGAGAAGTTAATTGTTTATTTGAAATTTTGTGTCTTTAGGTTCCTTATTTTTCTAAAAAATTGTATTATGAACATTGAAATTGGACAACCGGCGCCCGACTTTACACTCTATGATTCAACAAAAAATAAGATCACTCTTTCAGATCTTAAAGGTCAGAATGTATTGTTACTTTTTTTTCCGCTGGCCTTCACCAGTACATGCACTGCAGAGCTATGCTCAATAAGAGATAATATTTCTTTTTACAACAACGTAAACGCAAAAGTGTTTGGAATTTCTGTCGACTCACTACACACGTTGGCAAAATATAAAGCAGATCAAAATTTGAATTTCACATTGCTCAGTGACTTCAACAAAGATGTTTCATCATTATATGGAAGCCTCTACGAGATGTTTGGTTATAATATGAAAGGGGTTTCAAAAAGATCTGCATTTGTAATAGATAAAGATGGAATTGTTCGTTATGCTGAAGTTCTTGAGAATGCAAGTGAGCAACCAAATTTTAAAAACATCACTCTTACTCTTGAAAACTTAAGATAGCGAATCGGGTTTTTACGATTTTTACTTGTCTAAATATTTGATTTTCAGACTTTTTAATAGTATGCAGCTTTTACGTTGCAGGACAAAAAAAAACCGTCTATTTTGCGCAAATAAAGTTAAATTTGTTTTAGTGAAGAGATTTCTACCAATAATATCCTTTATTCTGTTGACAGCCGTAAACTCTAAGGGGCAGTCTACTCGTGAGCCATCTCCCGATGCGACTCCACGTATCATGAAGTTTTACCCTAATCCTGCTACTACTTTTATTAAAGCTGAATTTCAAAAGAATTTTAACGCAGGTTATACATTGCAAATAATAAATTTCATTGGCAAACAAGTTTACGAAGCAAAAAATGTTAACTCAAGCACAACGCTTGATCTTTCAAATTATACCCGTGGTGTTTATATTTATCAATTAAAAGATCCGTCAGGAAAGGTGATAGAATCGGGTAAATTCCAGGTGTCGAAATAATAACCCTTGATCATATTTAAAAAAGCACTTCAATTGAAGTGCTTTTTTATTTTAACTCTTATTGGACCTGAACGATCAAAAATTTAAGATACTGTGTATTTTCAATACTTCTGACGATGGGATGATCAGGCGCCTGTGCCTGGAAGCAAACCTGTCTTAATTTTCTTTTTGCATCTTTAGCAGCCATTTCAATTGTATGTAAAAACAATTCAGCATTTACAAGGCTTGTACAAGATGAAGTGACAAGAAAACCACCAGGCTCAATAAGCTTCATTCCTCTTAAATTTATTTCCTTATATCCTGCAACTGCTTTTTGAATTGTTTCCCTGCTTTTGGTAAATGCCGGTGGATCCAGCATTACTACATCAAACTTTTTTTCTTCTTTGCTCCATTGTTTCAATATATCAAAGGCATTTGCAGTTTGAAATTTGCAGATATTATCTAATCCATTTAAGGCAGCGTTTTTATTTGCTTGTTGAACTGCATTCTCAGAAATATCAAATCCTAAAACTGACCTTGCACCATAATGAGCAGCATGAATTTCAAAAGTCCCTGTATAGGTAAAAGCGCCAAGAACATTTGCTCCTTTTACAATATGCTGAATTGCTCTCCGGTTATCCTGCTGATCAAGAAAGTAACCGGTCTTCTGCCCATTTTCAATATCAACATTAAATTTTAAACCGTTTTCGTTTATGATAATGTTAGTATCAAATGGCGCTGATAAAAAACCTTTTTGCTGCATCATCCCTTCCACTTCTCTTACAGGCACATCATTTCGTTCATAAATCCCTTTGGGGTTAAAAATTTTGTTCAGTGCATTTACAATCGCTGGTTTCCATACATCAATACCAAGTGCCAATGTTTGAATAACAAAATGATCATTGAACTTATCGATGATCAATTGAGGTAACGAATCAGCTTCGCCAAAGATCAACCTGCAATTTTCAACATACCCGATCTTTTTACGATATTCCCAACTTTCCAGTATGCGTTTATAAAAAAACTCTTCATTGATCACTTCACTTTTATCCCGTGTCAGCAGCCGCACGATGATCTGTGATTTAGGGTTTATATAGCCGCTGCCGACAAACTTATTATCATGGGTAAAGACAGTCACTGTTTCACCTCCTACTACATCTCCTTCTACCCTGTGGACCTCATTTGAAAAGATCCATGGATGCCCATCCACCACCCTTCTGCTGATCTTTTTTGCCAGGTAAACCTTTATCATGGCGCAAAGGTAATCGTCGCGGAATATTGAAAATGAACTAGTTTTCGTTCCGTCAATTTGTCTTTATAATAGCGTTGGCAGTATTATTGACAACCTTACCTTTGCAATCAATTTTCAAAAAAATGCGTCAAAAAGATATGAAAGAGGCAAATGAACGGGCAAAAATGCAGAATGCTGAAGAGCCTGAGGTGGGTATAAATGCCGATGAAAACATGGGTGGCACTACACATCTGAGTGAACCTGTTATAGATGAGCCTGAGCTGGAGACACTTCGTAATGAGCTTGGTGAAATGAAAGATAAATTTATCCGTAAAGTAGCTGAGTTTGAAAATTTTAAGAAAAGGAGTTTGAAAGAAAGAATGGAGCTGATCCAAACCGCAGGCAAAGAAGTAATAGTCGATATGCTTGAAGTATTGGATGATTGTGAAAGAGCCGAAAAACAAATGAGCACATTAGATGAAAAGGCTAAGGAAGGTGTAATGCTGGTATTTAATAAACTTAAAAGTTTGCTAACTGCCAAGGGCTTAAAACCGATGGAAACGATCAATAAAGAATTTAATCCTGATATTCACGAAGCGATCACTGAGGTACCAGCTTCTACTGAAGAGCAGAAAGGGAAAGTGATAGATGAAATTCAAAAAGGATATTATTTGAACGATAAAATAATTCGCTACGCAAAAGTTGTGGTAGGAAAATAAGTTATGTCAAAAAGAGATTATTACGAAATATTAGGCGTCAATAAAACTGCTTCAGCAGATGAAATTAAAAAAGCATACCGTAAAGTGGCGATGCAATTTCATCCTGACCGCAACCCGGGCGATAAAAGTGCAGAAGATAAATTTAAAGAAGCTGCCGAAGCTTATGAAGTGCTAAGTGATACCGATAAAAAAGCACAGTATGATCGTTATGGTCATGCAGGAGTAAGCAGCAATGGCCGTGGATTCAGTGGCGGTGGCATGAATATGGAAGATATCTTCAGCCAGTTTGGAGATGTTTTTGGTGAAGACCTGTTTGGAAGCTTTTTTGGCGGCGGCGGCGGAAGAGGCAGAACATCAAGAGCCAGAGGTGTACGCGGAAGTAATCTTCGTGTAAAGATCAAATTGACTTATGAAGAGATCGCTAAAGGGGTAACAAAAAACATCAAGGTCAAAAAACACGTTGTTTGTAATACCTGTAGTGGTAGTGGAGCAAAAGATAAAGGAAGTGTACAGACCTGTGGCACTTGCGGAGGATCAGGACAAGTAAGAAGAGTTACCAATACATTTATCGGCCAAATGCAAACTGTCACCACATGTCCGACTTGTAATGGTGAAGGATCAACTATCACAGCAAAGTGTCCGGCATGTAAAGGCGAGGGAAGAGTTTATGGAGAAGATGCGATCTCTATTGATATTCCTGCCGGTGTACAGGAAGGCATGCAATTAAATCTCAGCGGAAAAGGTAATGCAGGTGAAAGAGGCGGCGCACCCGGCGATCTGATCATACTTATCGAAGAAGAACCACACAAAGAATTGCAACGTGATGGAATGAATGTTGCCTATGACCTTCATATTACTTTTCCCGATGCAGTGTTTGGTACACAACTCGAAGTACCTACTATTGATGGCAGAGCTAAAATAAAAATCCCCGCGGGTACACAAAGCGGAAAAATTTTCCGGCTTAAAGGAAAAGGGTTTCCTGCAGTAAACAGTTATCAAAAAGGCGATCAATTAATACACGTGAATGTATGGACTCCTCAGCATGTTAGTGCTGAAGAAAAAACCATGTTAGAAAAAATGAGTCACTCATCCAATTTCAAACCACATCCTGATAAATCGGATAAAAGTTTTCTTGATAAAATGAGAGAGCTATTTTCCTGATTTATTTCTAGTCTGATTTCATAGTTCGTTGATAGTTGTTCTGTCATCGCCTTCTATCAAACATAGTTTAATTCTATCCTTATTATCTTCTGGCGGCAATTATAAAATAGTTAACATCATTATTGTTTAAATTGAACCCTCTTATTACCGTGTTGTGAGAACGATAATTGCTTTATTTATTGTCTCCCTGTTTTCGACCGTTTCTTTTTCACAGGATTTAACCGGTGTTTGGGAAGGAAATGGAGGAGTAACCAGTTATGCCAAAATATGCATTATCCGGTGGAACAATACTTATATAGGCTATACCTATGATGAAGGAATGGGTTATTGTAAAGCAAATTTTCTTGGTCAGTTCGATTCGGTAAAAAAGAAACTGAAAGGAACCAATAAAGGCTTTATTGAAAAAACAATCTTCCATTTTCAATCGAAATACAATCTTAATTACTTATTAATTCATGGTCAGGAATATTTAAAAGGCATTGCCACTGCAAAAACGGTTGGAGCTAAAGTTCTAAGCGTCGGGATGCCTATATTCGTAACTTATACTCGCACCAATAAGTATATTGATACAACTGAGTTTATGCAAAAATGGCTGGCTGCAGACCCTTTACTGGTAAATAAAAATTTAAATATTGAGGATAATAATGAAAAAAATACAGAAGACGTGACCACAATCACACCAACTCAACCATCAATAACTGAAACCATAACAATGCAGAAGAATGCCAGGAGAAATGATACGGTTTCTGTCATCACAATTCATGATAAGCAATTAAAACTTACAATACTTGATAATGGTATAGCTGATAATGATACCATTAGTATTTTTCATAATAATAAATTACTGTTGGGTAAAGAGGAGGTTTCTGTAAAAGGATTGACGCTTACTATTACTATCAGCGATACTGATCCTTACCATGAGATAGTTTTAGTAGCACATAATGTTGGATCGATCCCGCCTAATACTGCCCTTGTCATTATTGATACAGGAAATGAAAAATACAGGCTAACCGCTTCATCCGACCTAACAAAAAATGCTATGATCATTTTTAAATATAAAGAATATTGAATGAACAATTTTCTTAGATAATTTACCTTAGTTCACTTCTTATTCCATCAGCCTTGATTTTTTAAAAGTTGAATTAAGTCCCCATTTCATGACAAACTTTTTTTGACTACAGCCATAACCAGCAATAATAATATCTGGCACAATTATTTTTATAAAAAGAATTATCAAAAATAGAAATGGCGGGGAATAAAAAGTCGCGGCGATCAAAAGTAAAACGGTTCTTAAAAATCCTTGGACCGGGGCTTATAACCGGCGCAAGCGATGACGATCCTTCAGGTATTGCAACATACTCACAAGCGGGTGCAAAATTTGGGTTAGCTACTTTATGGACTGCATTGATTACATTTCCCCTAATGGCCTCCATACAGGAAATGTGTGCAAGAATTGGTATCGTTACATCAAAAGGCCTAACGACAAATATCCGAAACAATTACCCTAAGCCGATCTTGTACCTGATGATACTTTTTACTTTCCCTGCAGTCATTCTTAATATCGGAGCTGATATAGCGGGAATGGGTGCAGTAGGGAATCTTATCTTTCCTTCAATTCCCTCTTACTTTTTCACTATTGTTTTTACAGGCATCCTTATGATATTGATCATTTATTTGCCTTATAAAAAAATCTCTACTATTCTAAAATATCTCTGCATCTTTCTTTTGCTTTATCTCATTGTACCTTTCCTTGCAAAACAAGATTGGAATGAGATCGCAAAGCATACATTTATTCCCACGATAAAATTCAATAAAGATTTCATCGGCATTCTTGTCGCCATTTTAGGAACAACCATCTCTCCTTATCTTTTTTTCTGGCAGGCAACTATGGAAGCAGAGGATATAAAACATAAAAAAAGAAGGTTGATGGTTGATAAAAGAACTATACATAAAATGGATATGGATGTGGATTTCGGGATGTTCTTTTCAAATCTTGTTATGTATTTTATTATTCTCACCACAGGCACGGTCTTATTTAAAGGAGGTATCACAGAAATTAATTCTGTTGAGCAGGCAGCAAAAGCTTTAGAACCACTAGCCGGAAAGCTATCTTATTTACTTTTTGCCTTAGGAATAATCGGCACTGGTATGCTGGCAATTCCTGTATTAACAGGTTGTCTATCCTATATGTTATCTGAAACTTTTAACTGGAACGGCGATCTTGACAAGAAATACTACCAGGCAAAACCTTTTTATTGGGTCATCATTATTTCTCTCCTGATCGGACTTGCAATTAATTATATCGGGATAAACCCAATTCAGGCATTGCTATATACGGCCATTTTATATGGTGTTACATCACCTGTTCTCATCGGGGTGATACTTCATATTTCCAATAATAAAAAAATAATGGGGAAATTTACAAATGGTAATTGGTCAAATATTCTTGGAACTATTGCT
>Ga0184625_10000041_pt1 | contig 29186 bp, 27 predicted proteins | sample PLM3_30_b1_FD_133151 | JGI IMG/M metagenome (GOLD analysis project Ga0184625, IMG submission 133151) | Groundwater sediment microbial communities from an aquifer in East River, Colorado, USA - PLM3_30_b1 | ecosystem: Environmental > Terrestrial > Soil > Riparian zone | place: USA: East River... | reverse complement strand
TAGGAAACGGCTGGATGGTGTCGCGCAGCACCTCGAGCGGCACGCGGGCGCGGATCGCCAGAGTGGCCTGCTGCAGCCACTCGCCGGCCTCCGGGCCGAGCGCATAGGCGCCGGTCAGCCGCTCACCGTCGCTGAGCAGGGTTATGAATCCGTTCGACTTGTCGTACGCGCGCGTGTAGGTGGCGGTCTTCGGCACTTCTGATACGAGGGCGCTCGCGCTGAAAGTGGCTTCAGCCGCGCCGACCGAGGCCGCCTGCGGATCGGTGAAGGTCACCCGCGGCACGGCTTCGTAGTTGGCCTCGCGTGGCTCGCCGAGAATATTCGCCGCGACGACCCGCGCCTGATACTTCCCGACGTGGGTCAGCTGCCAGATGCCGTTGACATCGCCGATCGCCCACAGGCGCTCGCCCGCGCGTAGGCGCACGTCAACTGGGATCCCGCGGGCGTTGGCTTCGACGCCGACGGTCTCAAGGCCGAGCCCATCGATGCGCGGACGCCGGCCGGTGGCTACGAGCAGCCGGTCGCCGGTCAGCTTCCGGCCGTCGTCGAGTTCAAGGAAATACTGCTCGCCCTCGCGCCGCGCGGCGGTCGCGTGCACGCCGAGCGCGAACTCGACGCCGTCCCGGCGCAAGGCTTCGGCGAGTGCCTCCCCCAGAGGCCGGGGCTCGCGGGGGAGTACACGCGTAGCGCCCTCGACGAGAACCACTTCGCCGCCAAGGCGACGAACGGCCTGCGCCATCTCTACGCCGATCGGCCCACCGCCGAGCACGAGCAGCCGGCGAGGCACGGCCTTCATGCCGGTCACTTCACGGTTCGTCCAGATGCCCTCGAGGCCGCGCAGGCCCGGCACGGGCGGGATAATCGGCTCAGAACCTGTCGCCAAGACCACATGTTCGGCCGTGTGGCGAACGCCATCGACATCGACCACGCCGGTCCCGGCCAGCCGGCCACGACCGCGAAGCAGGTCGATGCCATGCTCGGCGAGCCAACGCTGCTGGCCGGCGTCGGAGTAGTTCGAAACCATGTAGTCGCGCCAGGCTAGGACCGCCTTGATGTCGACCTGCGCTGTGGCCGCCGCGTCATTCGCACCGTGCACGGCCTCCCCCGGGCGCAGCAGCGTCTTGGATGGGATGCACGCCCAGTAGGAGCACTCGCCACCAACCAATTCCCGCTCGACGAGTGCGACGCGCAGACCACCTTCGGCGAGCACGCCGGCGCAGTGCTCGCCCGGCGAACCGCCGCCGATGACGATGACATCGTAGGCGCTGCTCATGACGGCAGCGGCTTGCCGGCCTGCTCTCGGATCATGTACTCGGCGTACCAGCTGGGCCAGTCCGCATCTCGCTTCCCGATCCGCTTCTCGTGCTCGCCATGCGCGGCCTCCGCACGGCGGAGCGCGCTCGCGAGCTCGGTTGGCGAGGTGAATGTCGTGACGTCCGCGTCCACGCGTCCGGGCAATCGCGTGGTGACTTCCTGTAACAGCCAGCCGTTGCCGTCCGGATCGCTGAACGAGGCGAACGAACGATAGGTGCGATGCTCGGGATCCGGACCACTAACCCGGACCCGCCCAAACAGATAGGGTTCGTCCGGGCCGGCGTGCACGTCGCCGCCGTCGTGGAAAACTTCGCTGACCTTGACCCCGCGACCAAGCAGCTCGTCGCGGGCGGTTTCGATGTTGGAGACAACCAGGTACAGGCCCTGGGCGGAGCCAGGTGCAGCCGCGGTGACGTTCTTGCCGAAGATGATCGAGCACCCGGAGCCAGGCGGCGTGAACTGTATGACCCGAAACTCGTCACCCTTGGCGAATTCGGCGTCGAGCCTCCAACCCAGGTTGCTGTAAAAACGCTTGGCGCGATCGAAGTCCGAAACAGGGATGACGACGATCTCGAGCTTGAAGTCGACCCCGCGCACTTGAGTACTGCTCATGTCTAGCTCCTCAATTTATTGCCGGTCATTTCTTGAGCGTTGCCCGCTAAATGCGTGTTTCGAAAAGACGTGTGTCACCCGAACGTGAACGCGAAAGCCTCCACGCCCGGACCTAAAAACTCGATTTCAAACTGTCGATCGGCGATGGGCGTCGGTTGCCTGATCAATTGGTACAGCCGTTGCTCGGTAACTGTGCCGTTACCTTGTTCGTCAACGTCAATTCCATGGGCCGCGCCTGGCGGGCGCCCGTCGATCAGCACACGAAATTTCACTGACGTTTCTGGTGTTGCCGAGCCCATGACAAGATGAAGATCGCGGGCTTGAAAGCGATACGCGATGCGCCCACTGGGTGCGTTCAGCATCACGACTTCCTTCTTCACCGTCCAATCGCCAGAAAGCGCCCAATCGTTCAGGCGCAACCGCGCGGGCAATTCGTACATGCGAGGCTTGTCAAAGCCCGCCCCGCCCGGCGACGCAAAGTTCTGGGTGCGTTCATACCCGACGTAGTTTTCCGGAGACCTCAGGCTGCCCCAATCGGCAGCCGCTTCGAGACCTTGGCCGTTTACCGACACCGGCTCACGGTCGACCGCGCCGCTTCCCGCCTCGGCCAGCAATTCTTGAATGATCATCTCCAATTGTTGGTATGCACCCTCACCGAAATAATGATGTCGAATACGCCCCTGCGAATCGATGAAATACAGCGCCGGCCAATATTGGTTTTTGAAAGCACGCCATATGAGATGTTCATTGTCGACCGCGACCGGGTAATCAACCCGCATCTCTTTCACGGCCCAGCGAACATTGTTTATGTTTTTTTCAAATGCGAACTCCGGTGCGTGGACGCCAATCACCACCAACCCTTTATCCCGATATTTCTCAGCCCAGGCGCGGACATACGGAAGCGTGCGCAGCCAGTTGATGCAGGTATAGGTCCAGAAATCGATGAGGACGACTTTTCCACGCAGAGCCGACGCTGTCAGAGGCGGCGAATTGAGCCACGCGTTCGCCTGCTCAAGAGAAGCCAATTCGGATTGACCAGGTTGGGCGGTGGGAAACCCGTGGAGGAACGGAACCCGTACTCCTGTCGATGTCGTCGGCTGCGCCATGTTGATGTCCCCCACAAAGCCCACAATCGGGGCCCCGATTGCAGTGGCAAGTACCGCGGCTACCAAGAGCTTGTTTATTTTCATCGATGAATGCCCTTCTAGATTCTGAATCGATGATGCCGCGCTTGCATGGGAGTCGGCGCGCACAACGCGCGCCCCGAAGTCTTCAGATCGATTTCCGGAGGGGCCGCGCCAAAAAGCAGGCGACGGTCATGATTGATTTCTTCGGACGTTTTAATCGTATCCATTGTTGAACGTCCCCATTTAAGTGGAGTTCTGCCGTAGTTTTTCAAAAAGCTTGGAACGTCACGAAATTCGCTGGCCTGCCTAATTCTGCAAACCCGCCACACAAATTTCGAGTTGGACCGAAGTCCAATGCGGCAATGTGCCGAAATAACCCTTCCCTTCCAAAAAAAGGTAGGCACGCCGCCCAACTGTCGTGTTCACTTTGGGCGAAATGCGTAAATATGATCGCATCAGTTTAGTAAGATAACGATTATGTTGTGTATGTTGTGTCAAATGCCGGCCAAATCATTGGCGGCCTCTTCAGGGGCAAATGGATGACTGCCAAAGACGCCTTTTGGGCCGAGCTAGAAGCAGTCGGTGAAAAGGAGGTGCGAGAGCGCCTGGCCAGACGAGTCTATCGTGACCAAATCGAAGAAGATCTGTGGGCGCGGGAATGGCTCTTACGACGCGAATTCAAGCAAGAGTTCGCGTTTGAGCATCCGAAGCTGGCCGCACAAATCGAACAAGCGGCAGCAGCCAGAGCGGCACACGCTGAAGAACGAGCGCTCATCGAGGCGTCTCATGCGGCAGCCAGGGCGGCGGAACGACAATCGACAACGGCGATCAGGATAGCCGTTGCCGCACTCATCGCTGCCCTCGTGGCAGTCGTTTTGAGTGCAATCCCACACCTCAAATAACACTTTCAGAAAGAGTCAGTCCGCCTCCACTCAGAAGAACGCATAAGGCCAATGGCCGCTTTGCATCGTTGGCGGACACTTTCGCACCTGCTCTGCCCGTTTTCCTTACTTCGGGAACGCCAGAGCCAGGCATCAAACAACTTGCCCAACTAAAATATATCAATAGCATTACCTAGTCCGCGCAGGAGACTAGACGATGCTCAAGAGCCTCTCGAAAGCCGCGTTGGAAGCCTACCATAACGACGGATATTACTTTCCATTGCCTGCGCTTTCATCGAGTGAGGTTGCTCACGTCCGCAAATGCCTCGAAGAACACGAGGCCAAGACGGGCGGGCCGCTACAAGGAAACTTTCGCCACAAGGCTCACCTGCTATTCACCTGGGTTGATGAGCTCGTGCATCATCCTAAAATTGTCGATGCGGCGGAAGATGTTCTCGGTCCGAACGTTCTTTGCTGGACGACGAATTTCTTCATCAAGGAAGCCAACAGTGCCGGGTTCGTGTCCTGGCATCAGGACGCATTCTATTGGGGTCTGAATAAAGATACGGTCATGACCGCCTGGGTGGCACTGACACCTGCAAACCTCAAAAACGGCTGCATGAAGTTCCTGCCGGGCTCTCAAACCCAGGACCACCTCCAGCACGTCGATACGTTCCACAAGGATAATTTGCTGTCGCGCGGACAGGAGATCGCGGTCAAAGTCGATACCGAGAATACCGTCGATTGCATTCTCAATCCGGGTGAGATGTCTCTGCACCATGTGAAGCTGGTGCACGGTTCGGAGCCGAACCGGTCCAATGACCGTCGTATCGGTTTGGCAATCCGTTACATTCCAACCGACGTCCGCCAGCTGAAGGTTCGCGATTCCGCTACGCTGGTTCGAGGAGTCGATCGCGACGGCAACTTCGACCACGAACCGCGCCCGCGGCGGGACCTCGATGAAAACGCACTTGCCGCGCATGCCGACGCTGTGGGCCGACAGGTAAAAGCCCTCTATTCGGGCACCGATAAACAAGAGTTTCGGGCGTAGGCCGCCTGACGCGGTCCGATAACTGGTACCAGCTAACTTCTACGCTCTGGCTCTGTCTCGCCCACTCCCCGGCTGCTACTAACGACATAGGGATTGCCGCCGTAAAGCCCGGCACAGGGCCCACGAGTAAAGCGCGATCTTCCCACTGGCGAGGAGACGGAACGATGCTGAAAAAAAACGAATTCTGGTCGCGGGTTTTCACCTTCGTGCCAACCGCCACCAAGGCTGACGGCGAGGAGATCGACGAGACGGCGTTCCGTAAGGCCATCGACTACCAGATCGAGAACGGCGTAGACGGTGTCTGCATCTTCGGCTCGACTGGAGGCAACGGCTCCTTCACCGATGACGAGATGAAGAAGGCGACGGGAATCGCGGCTAAGCACATCGACGGGCGCATTTCTCTGGTCGCCGGCACCGGCGCGCGTACGACGAGCGCCTGCATCTCGCTGTCGAAGCATGCGGAAGATGTCGGTTGCGACGGAGTCATGGTGCTGCCGGTCTCGTATTGGCCGCTGACGACTGACGAGGTGTTCGATCACTACGAGCGCGTCTCGAAGTCGATCAACATCCCGATCTGCGTCTACAACAATCCGTGGACGACCGGCGTCGACATGAAGCCGGACTTCCTCGCCAAGATCGTGCAGCTGCCGAACTGCAACTGCATCAAGGAAAGCACCGGCGATCTCACGCGCATCACCGCGATCCGGCTACTCACCAAAGATCAGGTCACGCTGATCGCGGGTTGGGAATCGACCAGTCTGCAGGCCTTCATGGCCGGAGCGACCGGCTGGGCGCCGGTGTGCACCAATTTCGTGCCGCGCGATGCGATGAAGTTCTTTGATGCCGCCGTCGAAAAGCGCGATGCATCGGTCGCACAGAACATTTGGGACAAGCTGTTCCCGATTTGCGACATCATTTGCGCCAAGTCGCACATCCGCGTCGCGCATACCGGGCTTGACATCGTTGGGCGGTCGGTCGGCCCGCCGCGGCGGCCGCTGCGCATGCTTAACGCGGACGATCGCGGCAAACTGAAGAGCGTGTTGATGGCGGCCGGCGCGCCGACGGCCTGAGCGCCCGCGAGCTTGTCGTTCGCTTACAGTGTTTCGCCGATGATCCGGCGCACCGTGGCATCATGGCGCGCCCGTTCGAGGTTACCGCCGAACACCAGCTCGCCGCGCTCCATCACATAGATGCGATCGGCGTAGTCCGGGACATGTTGGAGTTCGGATTCGGCGATCAGCACAGTGCGGCCGAGTTTCACGATCTCATGAATCGATTCCCGTATCTCCGGGATAATTGCCGGCGATAATCCTTCGAAAGGCTCGTCAAGCAGCAGCAGGTCGGCATCGAGCGCCAAAGCGCGCGCTATAGACAGCATCTTGCGCTCGCCGCCCGACAAATGCGTACCGGGGCGGCTTTCATAGCGGTGCAGATTGGGGAAGACCTGATAGGCAAGCGCGATGCGTTCCTCGGCGGATTTGCCGGTTGCGCGCGTCCAGGTCGGCAGCTCGATATTTTCCGCGACTGTCAATTCACCGAACACTTCGCTGTCCTCCGGCGAATAGCCGATGCCGAGCCGCGCCCGTTCGAGCGTCGATTTGCCGGCGAGGTCGATATCGGAAAGCCGGATCACGCCCCTGCGCGGAGCCAGATAACCCATGATGGTGCGCAACGTTGTGGTCTTGCCGGCGCCATTGCGGCCGACCAGGCAGACGAGTTCACCAGCGGAGACATTGAAACTGATACCGCGCAGGATCTCGCTGTTCTGGATTTCGACCTCAAGGCCGGCGACGTCGAGCATTCAAAGCCTCCCGACCACGGTGCTCATGACATCTGATTGCGCGCGGATCGCCTCCGGCGTGCCGTCCGCGAGGATGCGTCCGTTATGGACCGCGATGATGCGGCTCGAATAGCCGAACACAATATCCATGTCGTGTTCGACCTGGATGATGGCCTTGATTCCCGTATGTTTCGCCGCCTCGACGAGTACTCGCATGATCGTTGCCTTTTCCGCAGTACTCACCCCGCTGGTCGGCTCGTCGAGGAGGATGATTTCGGGCCTCAGTGCGAAGGCGCTTGCGACGTCGAGCAGCTTCTTGTCGCCCTGTGACAGGCTCTTGGCCGGTTGCTCGAGTTTGGCGGTAAAGCCAAACAGATCGGCCACACGCTCGACGATATCCCATACCGTCTTATTGGCGCGCAGGCCTGCGAAAATGCGCCCGCCCTGGCCGAGATTGGAAATTGCAGCAACCGCGATGGTTTCACGCACCGTGAGCAACGGGAAAATGTTCACCAACTGGAACGAACGCGCCATCCCGAGCCGCAGCAGGCGCAACGCGCCGGTGCGGCTGACATCGTGACCCTTGAACGACACCGTGCCGGTGCTTGGCGCAACGAAGCCGGTGAGAACATTCACCAAGGTAGTTTTTCCGGCGCCGTTCGGACCAATAATCGACACATGCTCGCCCTCGCCGATTGAGAGGCTGACGCCGTCAAGCGCGCAAAAGACGCCGTAGAATTTCTTGACTTCGCAGGCCTCCAGCAATGTCATGTCGACCACCAGCGTCGCGGATCGACGATTGCCATCAACCCGTTCGGAAAAAAGATCACGATGACCGCGAGCAGCACGCCGAACGTGAGCCGCCAATATTCGGTGTAGGACATCAATTGGTCCTGGAAGAAAATGAACAGGACCGCGCCCAGCACCGGGCCGAAGAAATTGGTGTAGCCGCCGAGCAGCAGCATGAACACGAGATTGCCGGACTGCACCCAGTAAGCGAGGCTTGGATCCGCAAGCCCGACCGGAATTGCGACAATGACGCCCCCAAGCGCGCCGTAAACACCTGCGATCACGAAGGCGACCAGGCGGTAGCGCTGGACATTGACGCCGAGGTATTTGGCCTTCTGTTCGTTCTCGCGGATCGCGCGCAGGCCGAGGCCGAAGGTCGAATCGACGATGCGCCACATGATGAAGGCGAGCACAAGCATCAAGCCGAACACGTAATAGTAAAGCGGGCCAGTCAAGATCGCTACCGTGTCGAGCTTTGACAAGTCGAGCAGGCTCGGTGTTGGCATCTTGATACGCAAGCCTTCGTCGCCGCCGGTGATCTGATAAAATTTGTACAGGAACGAATAGAGCAACATGCTGAAGGCGAGCGTGAGCATCCCGAAATAAATCTTGATGTAACGGATGCACAGGAGACCAACGGGGATCGCGATCGCGATCGCGGCAACCGCGGCGGTCAGCAAGATCAACTCCAGCGACAGGTATTTCGCGGCGGTGAGATAGGCGGCGGTATAGGCCCCGGTCGCGAGAAACATCGCGTGGCCGAACGGTAGCAGACCGGTATAGCCGAGCAGCAGATTGAGACCGAACAAAGCGATGGCAAAACCCATCGCCGAGAACATCAGGATGGTGTAGTGAGGCCCGGCGAGATAGGGAAACACCGCGATCAGCGCGAAGCCAATGGCCGGCACTGCGTAGGCGAATTTTGCCAGATTTCGCGCGGCGGTCGGCCGGGCCGCTGTATCGACTGCGCTCATATTGCTTTCCCGAGCAGGCCGCGCGGCCGCAGAATAAGGACCGCGATCACCAAGACATAAATCGCGAGCATCTCGAATTCAGGATAGATCGAAATCGTGGCGGCGCGCACAAAACCGACAATCAATGCGCCGATTAGTGCACCCGGCATGCTACCAAGACCGCCGATCACCACGACCGCGAAGGCGTCGACGATCAACTCAACGCCCATATCGAGCGAAGCGGCCGTCGCCGGAACGACCAATGCGCCACCTGTCGTTCCCAAGGCGACGCCAAGCGTGAATACAACCATGTAGACCTTGGAGACGTCGATGCAGAGCGCTTCGCACATCGGCGCATTTTCGGCAGTGGCGCGAACGATCTTGCCGAACCGCGTGCTTTGCAGGAACCAGCCGAGTGCCAGGCTTAGTGCAATTGCGACGGCAATGACGATCAGGTTGTAGCCCGGAATGGTGACGCCGGAGGACAGATGGATCTCACCGAACATCTGATAGATGTTTTCGGTCTGACGCGGCGAGGCGCCCCAGATCATGCGGATGATGTCCTCGAACATCAGCACGAAGGCGAACGTCAGCAGCAGCTGAAAATGTTCGTCACGGTGATAGATGAAACGCAGCACGCGCTCGACCACCGGTCCGAGCACCCCCGCCAGCAGCAGTCCACTGCCGACCAGAACCGGTATATAGGCGAAAACAGGTACATGCAGACGGAACGCCCAGGCGAGCGCCGTGATTCCGAAATAGGCGCCGATCGCATAGAATGAGCCGCACGCCAGATTGACGATCTTTTGGACGCCAAAAACGATCTGCAGTCCGGCCGCGACCAGAAAAAGGACGGCGGCGTGAAATGCGCCGCCGACCAGAATGTTGACGCTCGAAAGCAACCTTCGACCTCCGCCGTGCGCTAGAGGTCCTTAAACTTCTTTTCCACGATCCATTTGTAGAAGTCGGCACCCGACGGTTTCTGGTATTCCTTCGTGTCGAGCGTCTGGACCGGATCGATCGTGACGATGTCGTACGGATTCTTGTGGGTCGTCAGGCCCATATAGTAGTTGCAATCTGGGACATGATCCGGACGCCATGAGAAGTACCCGCCGAGCGATTGGATGGTAATGCCTTCCATAGCCTGCGACACTTCTTCCTTGGTCGGCCATTTCCCGCCATTGGCCTTGGCAGCCTTTTCGACGCCGACCTTCCAGGATTCCATCGCCGAATAGGCGCGCTCAGCCTCGAAATGCGGAAACAGATTGGTCTTCTCGCGATAGAACTTCACGAACTCCTTCAGCAATGGCGTGGCGTTTGGCTGCTCGAAATACATCGAGTTATGGCCGAGGATCATGCCTTCGGGCGTGTATTCTTTTTTGAGCTCGTTGAGCTGGAAGCCTGCAGCCGGCATCACGAGTTTGGAAGTCTTGGTAAGACCTGCGGCATGCGCTTGTTTCATGAAGATGAATACGTCGGTGAAGAGAAGTGAAGACATGATCAAATCGGGCTTCGCCTGCTGAAGCGAAGCGACGAACGACGTGAGATCTGTTGTGCCGACTTTGACCCACAGATCCGCGACCGGTGTGACGTTCATGTCGTACTTTTTCATCATCGACATGAACGTGTCCCACATATTGCGGCCGTAGGAGTAGTCGGTCCCGAGATTGGCTACGGTTTTGATCTTGCCCTTGAAATGTTTCACGGTGAGTAGCGAGGCCATCAGGCCTTCGACTTCGTTGTCGGTACTGCGGAATGCGTATTTCGGGTTCGAGATCGTCTCGGTGACGTCCTTCTGGGTGGTTGCGTCCCACGACACCCAGATCATCTTGAGTTCTTCGGCGACTGGGCCGATCGAAAGGCCGTTGCCGGTCGAAATCAAGCCAGCGATCATTTCGACGTTGTCGCGCAGCGCGAGCTTACGAAAGCGTTCGACCGTATCCTTTGCGTTAGTCTCTTCTTCCACCACAAGCTCAACCTTGCGCCCTAGAATTCCGCCCGACGCGTTGACGCGATCGGTCCACCACTGCGTGGTGACGAGCGCGCATTCGCCGATGCTGCCGAGCACGCCGGAGCGTGACGCCAGCACGCCGACTTTGACCGGACCGGCCTGCGCAAATGACGGCACGCCGGCCAACGAACTCGCGGCAAGCGCGCCACCAGAGATTTTCAGAAAGTCTCTGCGGTTCCGCACTGACATTGATTCCTCCCTATTGACCTTGTTGTTTTGAATATGGTGCACGTTCCCGACGTGATTTGCGACTCCATTTCTGCGCAGTTGATACGTGCTATTCCGCGGCTTGTTGCCCTCCGGAACCATCGAGAACACCCAGGTTCTGCAGGATGGTGACGAGCTGCGCTTTCTGCTCGGCCTCGAGCTGACGGATCGGCCGGCGTGGTTCGCCGACCGAGCGGCCCATGAGCTGCAGCGCACTATGGACAACACGAATATAGCCCGTGTCGCCCATCAGTTTGCAGATCGGGTACATCCGGTCGAACAGCTCCTGGGCGCTCCGCAGATCTTTTTTCTCCACGCAGAGGTCGAACAACTGCACGCATTCGCGCGGCAGGATATTCGGCAGGCCGGGGCACCAGCCGTCGGCGCCGGCACAGAAGCCTTGAAGCGTGATCGGCTCCCAGCCGTGGAACACCGTCATCTTGCCTTTGGTGAGGTGACGGATCTGTGTGATGCGCGACAGATCGCCAGAGCTTTCCTTCACGCCTTGAATGTTGTCGATTTCGGCAAGGCGAGCGAGCAGCGCCGGCTTGATATCGACGCCGGTGGTGCCCGGATTATTGTAGATCACGACCGGGATTTTGATCGCCTTAGCGATGCGGCTGTAGTGTTCGTAGACCTCGTTGTCAGTGAGCGGCCAATACGTGATCGGAACGACGATCACCGCGTCGGCGCCAACATCCTCCGCAAAGCGCGACATCCGCACCGCTTCATCGGTGGTCAGCGAGCCAGTACCGGCCATCACCGGAACCCGGCCGTTGATGTGCTTGGTACCAACCTTGATCAGCTCCTCACGCTCTTTTTCCGTGAACGAGCCGTTCGAGCCGGTGCTGCCGAGAATAGCAATGCCATGTACGCCATTTTCTATTTGCCAATCGAGATGCGGTCGCAGGCGATCAAAATCGATCGTCGCACCGTCATCGCGGGTCGGAGTCGCGGTGAACGAGAAAACACCTCTCAGTCGCTTCTTTGCCATCGGATGCTCCTACAATTCTCGGACCGGTACCCTGGACCAGCTCGCTGTAGTCCCCTCGCCTCGAACAGACCAGTATGGACCAGTTGCCATCAAGCAGCTAAGGAAGCTTGGCGGAAAGGACCGGAAGGAAAAAAAACGACGGTACCAGTCGGAGGCAGCATATTTGCTGCGGCGCAAGATGGGTGACGTAAAAATCATACCGGACCAGTTGTCTCCATCGATAAGCGCCACTTTCACAGCCCCGACCGCAATTCGTGGTCCATCCGCCATTCAAATTCCTCTCCAGATTGAACCCGGCGGCGATCGGTCGTTGCACGAACAGATCAGCGACCAGATCCGCCAATTGATAGCAGACGGAAAATTGCGGCCCGGCAGCTACATTCCAAGCTCCCGGCAACTGGCCGACCATTTGGGTGTGTCTCGAAATACGGTCCTGCTCGCATTCAATCGACTTGCAAGCGAAGGCTGTATCGAAGCGACCAAGGGTTCGCACACGTTCGTCAGCCAGACCTACGCAAAATTCCGATCCCCAGCTGATGATGCGCGCTCGCGCGTGGCTACGCACAGTGCAATTCGCAGGCCGCCTATACTGTTTCGCGGCGAGGCGCAGAAGTTGGTCCATACTGGGCGAAAACCAATCTTCGATTTTTTTGTCGGCCGCCCCTGCCCGCGCAACTTTCCGCATCGAACCTGGCGCAGGTTACTGCTCAAGCGCCACGCCGCCGCCGGCTCATCGCTCTCGGAATACCCGCATCCGGCGGGGTTACTGGAACTACGCCATGCCATCGCCGATCATCTTGGTGCAGCACGCGGAATGAACGTGCGGGCCGCGCAAATTCTCGTCGTGAACGGCATTCAGGAAGCGCTCAATATCATCGCGCGCCTATTCGTGCGTCCCGGCACGCCGGTCGCGATCGAAAATCCGTGCTATCGCGGCGCGCTGTCGACGTTCGAAAGTTATGGCGCGGAAATGGTGCCGGTTCCGGTCGACAAAGATGGCATTTGTGTTGACCAGCTTCCGGAGCGGGCGGTCAGTCTCATCTATGTTACTCCGTCACACCAATTTCCGACTGGCGAAACCCTTGCCACCGAACGGCGCGTGGAACTCTTGAAATGGGCGAACCGCGTCGGCGCATATGTGGTTGAAGACGATTACGATAGCGACTTTCGTTTCGACGGTCCGCCACTGACTGCGCTGGCGGGCCTCGATAATTCGGCAAGCGTGATTTATCTCGGCACCTTCTCGAAGTCGATCGGTGCAGGCCTGCGAGTTGGCTACCTTGCCGTACCGGTGGAACTGGCCGAGACCGCCATCGACGTCAAAGCCATCCTCAACGCCGGTCAGAGCTGGCTTGACCAGGCCGTCCTTGCCGATTTCATTTCCAGCGGATCGTTCGCCCGCCATCTCAACCAAGTGAGAATCGTGTATCGCGCTCGCCGCAACTGTCTGCTGAACGCGCTGCGCGAGCATTTCGGCGAGGTGAAAGTCTCCGGTCATCAAGGCGGGATGCACGTGATGTGGCATTTGCCGGATTCGTTTCCCGATGCCACGGCAGTGCAGGCGACGGCGCTCAATCACGGCGTTGGGGTCTACGCACTGCGCTCGGCGGTGGCATTCGATTTCACCCCGACGCCCTATAGCAAGCGATCGCTGGTGTTGGGCTATCCGGCGCTGCCGGAAGAGCAGATTCGCGAAGCCATCGCACGCGTGGCGCGCGCCCTGGTCTAAGACCACCGCCGGCAGGCGAGCTCGGGACTATCGCTTTTTGGTGCCCTTTTTCACCCCGGCTTCCGGGAAGATCCACATCGCCACGACGAAAAAGATGGCAGTGAAGAGCACGAACCTGTCGAAATCCGGCTGGATTGGCGATCCGTTCCAGTAGATGAGCCCGAGTGCCAAAAGGATTACCACCCCAGAAACGACCGCTTTGACATCGGTTGGCATCGCCAATCTCCGCCCGTCAGTTTCAATTGACGCCGACCGGCTGCGTCGCCGCTTCTTCTGGTCCTTTCGGCCGCGCGCGCAACTTACGCTTCAGGTGGCGTGTACTGTAGCCGTTGAAGACATGGCCGAGCAGCCCGCGATCGAGATCGGAGGTTCCAAAAAGCCAATCGGCGATCGGGAATGTCAAATTCATATTCACTTCCATCATCAGCCGCGCGTTATGGTGAGCGGTATGGTGCCGCCGCAGCGTGTTGACGAATGGGCAGTACTTGACGAACCAGTTCTCGTCGACATGGCAGCAAAAATGCATGAACTCATAAACCAGATACATTCCCGTGGTCACACACATAAACAGCCAGCCGACATTCGGTGAAAACACCAGGCCAAGGATGGCGGCACAAGGGATCGACATCAGCGTGAACATGACCAGCGCATAGGGTGGAAAAACCGTCACGCGCCAATCTTTGTCGTCGCGAAAGCGCATTTCCTCATCGCTGAAAAATTGGTGGTGGTTGAGCGTGTGACGTTCATAAACCGCACGCAATCCCTTTATGTTCACGGGCCTGTGCATGACGAATTTATGCACCGCCCACTCGAATATATTGGTGAAGATGAAGGTGAGTGGAACCGTAAGCCACTCGAGCCAGGTCACGTTGTGGATATGCGAAATATAGACGTAAAGAACCGCAGCGCCCATCGCGTAAATCAGCACGATGTGGAAGTAGCCGCTGTACCAGCCGACGATGCGCGACCGGTATTCGTTGCGGAAATCGATCTGGCGTTGCGAAATCATTGCCGAGCCACCTTCTGATGCCTGGCGCCCGAGAGCGCTCGCGCTTGTCTGTAATATATCACAAATCTATCACGTCCAGACGCCGTTGCAACCGCACTGCACCACTCACTGACCTTCGATCCCCTGGATGGCGGATTCGACCTCCGCGCCGGTGAGCCGCCAGTCGTTGTCGAGATTGGCGACGACCTTTGCCATGAACGGTTCCGACAGGCGGATCGCGCGCTCTTTATCACCCAGACAATCCACCAAAATCGCCAATGCGAGCTGCCGCGGACTATCGCCCTCGTAGGTCCATTCAAAGCCAAATTTGGTGAAACGTTTGACGTCGTAATGTTCGCTCAGTCGCCGGCCGTCTACAGTGACGACCAAACCGTCGATGGTGCGTTTACCTTCGTAGATTTTCATGACCGATGCCCGCTCTCATTGCCTAACCCAGCACCGTTGCCCGGGTAAAGCTTTCGACGTAGTCCATCAGCTTGTCCGTGGCGCTCGCCGCCAATTTTGCGTTGCCGTTGGCGATTGCGCGCGACTGCTCCGCATGTAAGCGCGCACATAATGGTAGGTCCGCCGTTTCGCGGTAATGCATGTACCAGAAACGGCGCGACAACCCGCCGAGCAACCGCATTGAGCGTGCGGCATAGTCATTGTGCGCGGCACCGATCATCATTTGGTTGAGTTCGCGGTCGAGCCGCATGAAAGTAATATCGTCATCATCATCAGCTGCTCGTTCCATGCCTTGCGCGATTTTTAAGAAGGCAGCCTTTTCACTGTCAGTTGCACGCTCAGCGCTGGTACGACTGAGCAGTCGTTCAATTTCGCGGCGCACTTCCAGAAGCAGCAGCTGTTGACGCGGATTAATATCGGATACCAAAATGCCCTTGCGCGGCAGGATAACCACCAGGCCTTCGTTCGCCAGCCTCTGCAGCGCCTCACGCACAGGCGTACGCCCGATCTTAAAACGTTTCGCCAGCAATTGCTCCGACAAGATCGTCCCCGGCCGCAGCCGCAGCGTGACAATTTCCTCTTCGATCGCCCTATAGGCCTGGTCGGTCAGCCGCTCGCTGATGCGAACCGCCCGGACCGGTCGCCTGCCCTGCGGCGATTGCCGCTTGCCGATACTCGTGCTCCGTTGACGACCGCGTAGCTTGAGTTTTTGTCGAGACATGGTTGCTGCGAATCGGGTGGTTACAGGTGCTTACGTTTGGCTACCAATGCGGCAAACTTGTCGTATTCGGCGTCATTTACTGTGTAGGAATGCTCGTCGTCCGGAAACTGACCGGCTTTGACCTCGGCGATGTATTGCTTGATGCCGGTGACCGCCACCTCGGTCATTTTGGCGTACCGTTTTGTGAACTTCGGCTTGAAGTCAGTAAATACGCCAAGCAGGTCGTAGCACAGCAAAATCTGTCCATCGCAGCCGACGCCGGCACCGATCCCGATGGTGGGGATCGTCAACTGCTCGGAAATGAGTTTTGCGATTTTGGCTGGCACTGCCTCAAATTCAAGCATGAAGCAGCCGGCGTCCTCGATTGCCAACGCATCCTCGAGAATTTTCATTGCCGCCTCGGCGGTGCGACCCTGAATTTTGAAACCGCCGAACATCGCGATCGTGTGTGGCGTTAGACCAATATGCGAAGCCGTCGGGATGCCGGCATCGACGAGCGCGCGCAGGATGGCGGCCTGCGATTTCCCGCCCTGCGGCTTGACCGCATCGCACAGCGCCTCCTGCATGAAGCGCGTGGCATTTTTGAGCGCCCGATCCACCGTGTTGTAGCTTTGATACGGCATGCAGCCGAGGGTGAAAGTGTTCGGCGCACCCCGGCGTACGGCGTGCGCATGCAGGATCATCATGTCCATGGTGGCAGGGATCGTGCTCGGATGCCCATGCGCGACCATCGCTAAGCTGTCACCGATCACGGCAACATCGACGCCCGCCAATTCAGCCCATTTGGCTGAGGTGTAATCGGGAACCGACATATAGACCATTTTTTCCTTGGTCTTTTTCGACTCGCGGATTTCGGTAATGGTGCGCTTGTCGCGCTTGGCCGATGGCTTTGGTTCGTTGGCTGCTGCGGCTTCGCTGCGCGCTTGATCCTTTGACATTGTGTGGGTCCCAGATAAAGCGCGGCGGCGCTAATATATAACTGGTATATTAGAGGTCGGGTTGGCTGCGCGGTCAAGTTGCCGCAACCGCTCCGGGCTCAAAACAATTTCCGGTATTGGATGAAGCCGGAGCGATCGGCGAGTTTGTCGTAGAGAGCACGCGCGGACACGTTGTCTTCTTTGGTAAGCCAATAGATACGGCTCGCGCCGGCCGTGCGCGCGATTGTCTCAACCTCTTTGATGAGCGCTGCTCCGACGCCTTTGCCGCGTGCATCTGCCGCTACGAACAAGTCCTGGAGATAGCAATAGTCGCCGACTGTCCAGCATGAGCGATGATAGAGGTAGTGCACGATGCCGACGATACGCCCGGCCAGCGAGGCTGCCAACAAATACATCGGCTCACTCGGGTCGTGCAGCCGCGCCCAGGTAACGGACCTAGTCTCTTGAGAAATTTTTGTGTTGTAGAAATCGAGGTAGCCGGTCCAAAGCTCCTCCCAGATTGCACGCTCAGCGAGAGACATTGCGCGTATCAAGATCTGGTGACGTTGATCGTGCTGAGAGTTCGTAGACATATGCCCCCCGGTGGCAAGGACGCTGCGGCGCGCGCACTTTCTTCAATGCTAACGCAGCAGGCGTGAGACGGCAAAGCGCTCGTCGCCGATAGTGTCGCCACCGCGACCTTGCTAAGGTCACGCATCGCAGACAGTTTGTCCGAAATCCATGCGAGGGGACTTAAGATGATCGCAATTATCTTCGAAGTCTGGCCGAACCCGAACCGAAAAAAAGACTATTTGGACATTGCAGCAGCGCTGCGGCCGTTGCTCGAGACAATCGATGGCTTTATTTCCGTCGAACGCTTCGAAAGCATTACCGAACCCGGCAAGATGTTGTCGTTGTCATTTTTCCGTGACGAGGCGGCGGTGCAAGCTTGGCGCAATCTCACCGCCCATCGGGCGGCACAAGCCAAAGGCCGCACCGAGGTCTTTGCGAATTATCGCCTGCGCGTCGCCGACGTCATTAGAGATTATGGCATCCACGACCGCCAGCAAGCGCCACGCGACAGCCTTGTCGCGCACAGCCACTCACCATCCGGTTGACTGGCCGATGTGCGCGCATTGATGTAGGAGCACCAGTGACTGAGAAGGCGCTGCAAGCACGGCCTGTGCTAAGGCTTGCGTCTCCTCTTTGATTTTTTGACCTCCCGATTCTTTCCGGCGGCTTGATGGTAAAGTTGGCGGATCTCCTGCAGATTGACCGTCGGCTTTGGTAGCTCGAGTTTCATATCTTCCATCGCGCCCGCGACAATCTGGGAGACCGCAAAATTCCTGAACCACTTGTGGTTCGCCGGGATGATGAACCACGGTGCGTGTTCGGTCGAACACTTTGAAAGCGCCGCTTCGAATGCATCAATGTACTTGTCCCAAAGCTTGCGTTCGGAATAATCGCTGTCACTGATTTTCCACTGCCGTGCAGGATCGTCGAGACGTTCCTTGAAGCGGGAAAGCTGTTCGTCCTTGGAGATGTACAAAAAGAACTTGAGAATGGTGGTGTTTTTCTCCTCCACTAGCAACCTTTCCCAATCATTGATGAAATCGAAGCGCTGCTTCCACACATGCTTGGGGACGAGGTTATGTACCCTTGCGACCAGAACGTCCTCGTAGTGTGACCGATTGAAGACCGCCACCCGCCCCAATCCAGGCGCATGCGGATGCACCCGCCATAGAAAATCGTGGTCGCGCTCCTCCGGGGACGGCTGCTTGAAGCCCACAACGTTGACACCCTGCGGGTCCATCGCGCTCGCGACGTGCCAGCAGGTCCCGTCCTTGCCCGCTCCATCTATCCCCTGAAGGACAATCAGCAGGCAGTGACGGCGATCGGCGTAAAGCTTACGTTGCAAATCGGTGATGCGAGTGAGGTCGTGCTGAAGCTCGGCTTTGGCCTCGTCCTCCGACTCGTGCGCGCCATGAAAATCAGGATCGATGTGGGAGAGCTTGACCTTGCTGCCAGGTTCAACCTTGAGCCGCTTGGTGAGATTCACGGGTTTTTCCTTTTCATCACGCAATTAAAGAAGATTGCTGGCCGGAGATGATGCGATCCCGGTGCGCGGTAATGCGCCAATAGGCAATCTTGAAAACGTCGAGAACGACCATCCAGGCAAGGCAGTAAATCCAGACCCCCGCGATAGCCGCTGGTGCAATGGCAGGGACGCCCAGGCCCGTGTAACAAACCAAAATTGCTGCGATCTGGGTTGCAACGATTGCCCAGAAAAGACGTGCGTTGGGATAAGGCGGCTCGAAGAGGGAGCGCTTGGTGCGAACGACGAACAGCAGCAGATGCCCGCCGACAGCGAGCTGCAGAAACATCACGGTTTGCAATTGACTCGCGTCGAGGGGGACGATTGTTTGCAAATTCGGATCGGCGTGCCAGCGCAAGCCAATCAATAGTAGGCCGAAGGTCTCGGCTACTGACAACAGGCCCATAAGCGACGCGAACACGAGAATGCGATGCATGTCCCAGCGAACCGGCCGCGATGCCGCCGGCACGTTGTCGTACGCGATCGTCATGATCGGGATGTCGTCAAGCAATGCAAGAACCACGATCATGATGGCGGTAATCGGCTGGAACTGAAAGAAGACGATTGAAGCGACGACCACGACCATGATGTCGAGGGTCATCGCGATGCGATAGTAAACATAACTCTCTATCCGTTCGAAGATCTGGCGGGAAACGCGAACCGCATTAATGATCGTCGAAAGTCCAGGAGCGGTTAGAATCAGCGCCGCCGCACTTCTGGCGGCATCCGTCGCGCCACTCACTGCAATGCCGCAATCGGCCTGCTTGAGTGCCGGTGCATCGTTGACCCCGTCTCCCGTCATTCCGACGATATGGCCGCGACTTTGCAGGGTCTTGACGATTTCGTATTTGTGCTCCGGAAAGACTCGCGCAAACCCATCGGCGCGCTCCACGGCATCAACGACCGAGCTATTCGGAGCTGCCCCTGCTTGGGTGGTCTGTTGCCCAAACACATCGCTGGCGACGAGCAGATGGTCGCCAATTCCAAGCTGGGCAGCGATCTGGTCTCCGATCGCAACATCGTCGCCGGTTACCATCTTGACATTCAGGCCAAGCGCCTTTGCCTCGGCGATGGTTTCCTTGGCATCGGCCCTCGGCGGATCCATCAACGAGACGATGCCGACGATTTCCCACGCCTTGCCGTCAACGGAACTTGCTACACCCAGAGCGCGATAGCCCTTGCTGGCGAGATTCGACACCGTCGCGTTGTAGCTCTCCAGGATTGCGCTATCAGGCCTGGCCAGACTGGCGATCGCCTGGGGCGCACCTTTGGCGTAGTGGCGAACCTGGCCTCCCTGACTCTCCACCGTTGAGATCGTTCGCTTGTTGACCGGATCGAACGGGACGAAGGCCGTCTGCTTTGTCGTCCGCAGGTCGTCACGCCCGTCGGTCTCTTTCAGGATGGCGACGTCGATTGCGTCCTGGCTGCTTTTCTGGGTGGCGAGGACGGCAGCCCGAAGCACATCGTCCGCTTTGGCCGAACCGAACGGAATACTGGATTGGACCGTAAGTTGATTCATCGTCAGCGTACCGGTCTTGTCGCTGCAAAGAATGTCCACGCCGGCGAGTTCCTCGATTGCAGACAAACGGGAGACGATCGCCTTCTGAAGCGACAGCGCATAGGCACCAATCGCCATCGTGACGGACATCACGGCCGGCAATGCGACGGGGATCGACGCGATCAACAAAACCAGCACGTATTGCGCGACCCTGCCGAACTCGGACCAGCTCAAGTCATCGGCAAGAACGAGACGATAGCCTTGAACTCCAACCAGAAGTGTTGCGAGAACGAAGGCGAGCAGGAGGAGGAAATCGCCGACCTGAGTGACGGCACGCTGAGAGTGCGAAACGACGCCTGCCGATCCGACGAGCTTGGCGGTCCGACCGAAAAATGTATTGCTGCCAGTGGCAGTCACGACGCCGGTCATCGAGCCTTGCTTTGCGATGCTTCCGGAATAGGCCTGATCGCCGACCTTCTTGGAGACGGGTAACGATTCTCCTGTCAGCGCAGCTTGATCGCAGCTCAGATATTCGCCGTCGATAAGAACGACGTCCGCCGGCACGATTTGGCCGCCAGCAATCTCGACCACATCACCAGGCACCAGGTCTGTCGCATTGACCGTTTGCCATCTCCCGTCACGACGTGCACGAGCGAGCAACGCCAATCCCTTTTTCAGGGCGGCCAGCGCGTTCGCTGCTTTGTTGTCCTGCCAGAAACCTACGGCGGCGTTATAAATGAGCAGCCCGGTTACGACGGCAAAATCTCCCCAATCGCGACGAAGCGCCGAGATAATGGCTGCGGCCTCAATCAGAAACGGCAGCGGTCCCCAGAAATATGCTGCAAGCTTGTGCCACTTGCTTTCCGTTCGGTCGGCGATCGTGTTCGGGCCATACTGCGCAAGACGATGAGCGGCCTCTACTGACGACAACCCATCACGCGAAGATTTTTCTTGTTGGAATGCAGCCGCAATTCGTGTGGTCGCCGATCCTCCCTCGGGCGTGGATGAAGCGGCAAGATGTTCGCTCGTCATGGCAAGGCCGAGCCTGCGAAAATGGACAGTATTCAGGCTACGCGTCTTCCATCTTTGGCGCTAGTCGCAGTCCATTGAACGCAGATGTCCGACAACGGAGACATACGCGTCGCATTACTCTACGGTGTCGCCGAAGTTGCAATCGCAAAAGCCGCGCCGGGAAGTTCGCTGATGCGCAGCGCTCATCAAACTACCGTCTCGTCGAAGACATCGGTTTTCGGGCTCCTCGACGAGGCCCCCATGACACCGCTGCATTACTACTATTGGCTGCTCGCGAGCGGCGGGACTTTGCTCGACGGCTTTTCGGTTGTCTCACTCGGCATAGCCATTCCCTTACTCAAGCAAGATCTGACGATTACTCCGGTACTGGTCGGCCTTATTGGCTCGGCCCTTGTGCTTGGTGCCGTGCTGGGGGCGACGCTCGGCGGGATTGCGGCAGATCGAATAGGCCGCAAGCGCGCGTTTATCGCGGACATGGCAATTCTGACGGCCGGTTCAGTGCTGTGCGCACTGGCCCGCGGCCCCGCATCTATTCTGGTCGGCCAGTTTCTGATCGGGGTCGGAATCGGAATCGATTTTCCGACCAGTGGTTCATACGTGTCGGAGATCATGCCGCGCTCTCTACGCAGCCGCATGACCGTTGCAACGATTGCGCTGCAGTCCGTCGGCATGATCCTTGGTGCGATCGTCGCCATTGCAATATTTCGCACGCATCCTACGGAGACGGATTGGCGATTGCTGCTAGGCACAGGCGGGCTACTGGGGGCAATCTATATGGGCGCCCGCGTTTTCCTCCCTGAGAGCCCGCGTTGGCTGGCGGAAAAAGGCAAGCTCGCCGAAGCCGCAAAGGTGCTCTCTCGCCTTACCAATGCGCCAGTGTCACTGGCGCGCGTGGAGGATGCCGAAAGTGTGGCAACGCTGCGGACGTCAGCGACGAAGTCGCTCGGGTTTTCCGCTCTCTTCAGTCCCCGTTACCGGACACGCACATTGCTGATCTCGATACCGTGGCTGATGATGGACGTCGCCACCTACGGCGTCGGATTGTTCACTCCGGTCATCCTGGGAGCAATGCATTTCGATTCCGCACGCGGAGGCACAGTCGCAGCTGTACTCGCCGATGCGGAAGGCAGCGGGTTGGTCGATCTGTTCCTCTTAGCCGGGTTCGCAATGGGCTTTTGGGCCATCCCGCGCTTTGGCCGGATCCCATTGCAGGTGGCGGGATTCGCCGGAATGGCGCTTGGAATGCTCTTGCTGATGTTCGCCACACTGGCAGGCGACGGGCCTCAGGCGCATCTCGGGCTGGTCATCGTGGGCTTCGTGCTCTTCAATTTCGCTATGAACGCAGGTCCGAACGCCACGACCTTCACACTACCCCCCGTTCTTTTCCCGACGGCCATTCGGGCGTCCGCAAGTGGGTTCGCGGCAGCCTGCGCGAAGGTCGGAGCGACCTTCGGCACCTTTGTTGTTCCTCAACTCCAGGCCGAATGGGGATTGATCGGCGTACTTGCCTTGATGGCCCTTGTCAGCATTGGAGGGCTTGTGGCCACCGCTGCTTTTGCACATGCCGTCGATCAAGAGGACAAGCTTGAAGAGTCAACTGACGACCAAACACGTTAGTCAGGCGTGCTGATGAGTTGATCGAACGGACTAATGGCGATGTCCGCCAATGATCCAAAGCGAACATTGGGCCACCGTCCAACTCGATTGCGACAAGGTCTTTTGGTAGCCTTGAACCGCGCAAGTATGTGAGCGACCTTTGCCCCATACGGCTATCGGTTGGCGCATCGGACGGAAAACTAAATGACGTTCCTGACAACCCTGCCCCTGTGGCTTTCCGCCGTCATCCTTATCGTCCCAACAACTCTGCTCGCGATGGCTGGGCCGGTCCTGGTGCGCCGTTACGTCGAGCTCAGTCAGCTGCGCGCTAATAATGAAATTGCCGGCTTTAAGTTTGCGACAGTTGGCGTTCTTTTCGCGGTGCTGCTCGCCTTTGCCGTTGTCGTGGTGTGGGAAAAATTCAACCAAGCCGAAAGCGAAGTGGCCAAGGAGGCCGGCGCGGCCGCTACCGTTTTTCGCCTAACACGGGGGCTCGACCCCGAGCATGGAGCCGCCATTCGCAAGGCAACGACAGACTACCTGATGTCGGCGATCGCAAATGATTGGCCGGCCATGGAGAGCGGCACGCAAAGCCGCGCTACTACTGAAGCGCTGAACGAAGTCTATCGCGCGGTTCTAAAATTCCACTCATTCGGCACCGGCGAAGGGCTCATCTTGGCCGAGATCCTCCGGCAGGTCGATCGCATCAGTGAGGCTCGACGCGAACGCCTAGTAATGGCCGGTGGCATCGTGCCCGCAATCATTTGGATGGTGCTTTTCGGTGGCGCCTTTTTGACCATCGGGTTCACCCTTTTTTTCGGCACCGAAAACTTGCGCGCTCAGGTGCTGATGACAGGCGCTTTGTCAGTCCTGATCTTCGCCGGGTTGCTGACCGTTATAGCCATCGATCATCCGTTCGCCGGCACGGTGAAAGTTGGACCAGAGGCTCTAGCCGCTGTGGTCAAGGATTTCGTCGATGCGCCGCCAAAGTGATGGCCAACCTTCCTGCGGCGATTCCCTGTTCCGTTGAGTAGGGAATCCGCTCGGATGTCCGCCTTGGGCCAATAGCAGACATCAGCTGATCTTCTCGATGTCAAAAAGACCGATCATCGACGAACCGAATTGCGAAGGGGCGCCCCGCCAGAGCGCCACCTAGCCCATCCGTGAATTGCAGCGGTGTGCACCGCTTGAGTGCGGTAGTTGCCGCGTCCCAATAAACCTGGCGCACGTCTGGCGGGGTGTCGGGGGTAACGTAGGTCGTTCTCGGTTCCGACAATCATTCCACCGTGACTGTTGAAGCTCAGACGCAGCGTTATTTGAGTGCCGGATCGGGCGACGTCCTTCTCGGGTGGAACCCAGCATGTACGCAATGCGGAAAACACGTCGCGGATCGTATTCAGGTCGCGCGGCAAGCGGCTGGCAGTGTTCCTCTCGGCAGGCGCATCAGGCGTATCGCTGTCCGCCCGGCTTACAATAGTCAGCTGTAACGTCTCGCCGATGGGGTAGTCGATATCAGGCAAGCAGGGATGATGGCTAAAGACGCTGCAGTATGTTCCGTAAGGGATACACGGACGGTGGCCGAGTACGCTGCAAGGATAAGAGCTGTGCAATGAAGGGAGATGCACACCATGCCTGAACGGATGTAAACCGTGCCTGAACGGATGTAGAGCGTGCCTGGGCGGATGGAGATTGCGGCCGGAAAAGTCACTGCGGGCATCGCCTGGCGCAGACCATGTCGCGATCCCGGTTGCGATCACGACACCGGCGACAAGCCTCACAAGCGCGCGGCTCCCGGAAACGATTTTCGTATCAGTCATGACCTGACCCCGCTCTCGCCACATGTAGGCTTGAGTGAAGTGCCGTTCCAGATCATTTTTATTTGGCTCGTTTGGACCGCGCGACCTCTCCGCTTCGGAACCGTCCCGGGCCAAAACTCGGCTTTGTCCGCTTTGCGGTAGCGAACACTCGTCGGCGCGATGGCATGGATAACATGGCGCGCCCATCTTGTTCCTCCCTGAATGACCATTCATGGAACGGCTGGTCTTGTTTTTGAGTTGATCAGTCGTTCGAGCGGCCTCGCTGAAGAGCGAATCAACCATAGAAAACAGGGAGGACACATATGTTGCGCACAGTATTTGCGATCGGAATTGCAGGTCTAATTTTTGCGGGCGGGTCCGGAACTACGCAAGCGGCACCGATCCTCCCGCTTCCTGCGGCTGCCACCGCCGGCCTCGATAATTTGACGGACGTGCAGTGGGGGCGACGCTGCTGGCGCGACCGCTGGGGACGCATGCACTGTCGCGGTGGCCGTCACTGCTGGCGTGACCGCTGGGGCCATAGGCACTGCAGGTGGTGATTTCAAACCTCGTCGACTTAGCGGACGCTGAGTGCCGTCATCGGCCAATGTCCGCTTTGCGTCATTAGCGGACATTGCGCCATCTCTGACGCATGTCGGCTTTACCACCAAATGCTGGCATTGAGAGCCTCGGTCGGAATGTCCGCTAAGTGCCAAAAGCGGACGTCAAACACCTGCGGTCGGGCAAGGTTTCCGTGGCCCAGATGTCCGCGTCTTCCATATAGAAAAAGAGGCCGAAAGGATTTCTGCCAGGGACGAGCCAACCCTCACCCGCGGCCGTCAATGAAGTCGCCCCTTGCCGTTCGATAGCATACGATAGGTCTCCAACTCGTCTGGCGGTCGTCCTTCGCACATAAAGCCGAGGCGACTGTTGAAACGCTCGGATGCGTCAAGATCGTTGCACGGCAGGATCGCGATAACGGTGCCCGATTCCATTTTTGCACCCCCCGTTCGTCGCTTATCGCCCTTCAATCCAGTGTCTTGTTGCCTGCCGCGTAGTCGAAGACGAGGTGGAGCCTGCCGCAATGCAATAGTGAGCTGATGACGGAGAAACAAATTCTCAGCTTCGAGCCGGGTCCGCGACTTGAATAGATCCGCGACGAACATTCCGAGCGCGTGCAGGATTACAAACATCGCTCTCAATGATGCGATGATTCTGTCCTACGATGCGAATCCAAGCCGGTTGGAATTTTCGGAAAGGACACCCAATGGCCTCGCGGCGACGACTTGAGGAGAGTGCAAAGTGAAGTTCGCCCATTTTTCCCATGTCTGGGGTAAGCCGGGCATGAATCCGCACCAACGTTACGAGCAGTTATGGCGCGAGCTTCAACTGTGTGACGAACTCAAGTTCGATTACGGCTTCTGCGTCGAACATCATTTTCGCCCCGACGAAAGCTGGGTCTCGTCGCCCAGCCTCTACGTCGTCGGTGCCGCCGCCCGGACACGCCGAATGCGCATTGGCCCAATGGGCTATGTCGTGCCGCTGTACCACCCGCTGCGGCTGGCGGAGGAAATCGCTCTCGTTGATCAGATAGTGGGCGGGCGCATGGAGCTCGGGCTCGTCCCGGGGATCAACCCTGATTATTTCAAGCCCTTTGGCCTCGACTACAATCTGCGCAAGTCGCCGACGCTCGAGTTCGTCGAATATTTGCGTTCGGCCTATGGCGAAAAGCAGCCTTTCTCCTTTCACGGCGATGCGTACCACACCGACAGTGCGCAACTTGCTGTACCGCCGCTGCAACGCCCGCATCCGCCACTATGGATGATGAGCCGCGACCCGCAGACGCTTGAATTCTGCGCCCGGCATGGAATCAATCCAGGATACTTTCTGGTTTATCCGCGCGCCGACGCGGCGCCGCGCTATCGAAAGTTTCTCGCGGACTGGGCCACGGCCGGTTGGCCGCAACCGCCGAAGATCGCCTATTGCACCGTCGTCTATGTAGACGACACGGACGAGAAGGCGCTCGACATCGCACTCGGACGCGCAGCCCACGCCTATGAGGGTTTCTTACCTCCGCCCAAGCCCGGCGAAACATTCGAGCAGCGCGTCCGTGAGCATGCCAAGAAATTCATCGGCCGCGGCGAGCCGGGGGCTTCCGAGATCATGGCCAACCTGTTCGATGCAGATTATCTGATGAAGCACGAGCTTGTATTCATCGGTTCGCCGGATACGGTCGCCAAGAAAATTCATGCGACCGCGCTTTCCGGCCTGTTTAACGTGTTTATGGGTGAATTCAATTTCTCGGACCTGCCGGAGGCCGATCTCATGCGCTCGATCCGCCTGTTTGGTGAGAAAGTCATTCCCGCTTTGCGCGCCTACGAGCCATTTTAATGCAAAAATGCCTCCCGCCGAAATACGACGGGAGGCAATTCAGCGATCGAGGACGCAGTCGCCTCTACTGCGCCTGAACCAATTCCGGATGCGCTGCGAGGCGGGCAGTGTTGAGCCGATGGATCGCGAAGCAGACAACCGCGCCTGCCACGAACGGAAGTGCCGACCACATATAGAGTTGCTGCACTGGCATGCCGACGAACAACGCCCCCATCAACGGACCGACGATTGATCCGATGCGTCCAAGGCCCAATTGCCATCCCGAGCCATTGGCGCGTAGCGAGGTCGGATAAATCAGCGCGCCCACGACATTGATGCCGGACTGGATGCCCAGCACCAGGAAGCCGGCAAAGAAAGTCGCGGTCAGCAACGCGGCCTGGGAAGTCAAGCCGGCAAAGCCGATCGAACCAACCACTGGCACGGCAATCGCGAACATGATTGCGATGGCCAGGAAACGGTGCCGTTGCAGCCACCAGCAGAGCAACAGCGCTCCGACCGTGCCCCCCACCTGCAAGCTCGCGCCCGCAAGGGCCACCGTCGTCGGCGGCAGCTTGGCCGCGGTCATCAGCGTCGGTGTCCAGCTGAGCAAGAAGAAATAGCCCATCAGGTTCAGTGCAAACAGCAGCCAGAGCAGCGGCGTGATGACCGCAAGCCCCTGGCGAAAGAGGTACGCCGGATTGAAGCCCGGGAACTGCTGTTCGTCCTCGATAACGAATTTGGCGTTAGGCGACAGCGGGTATCCAGGACTGATGGCTGTGATCAGACGCTCCATCTTGCCGCGCTGGCTTTCGTGCAGCGTCATGTACTTGATTGATTCCGGCATGCCGATCTGCGCGGCGATGGCGATGACGATTGGCACGATGCCGCCGATCAGAAACAGGATTTGCCAACCATATTGCGGTACAAGCGCCGCAGTGACGAAGCCAGGAATGGCGCCGCCGATCGGTACACATCCAACAGCGATAATCGCAAGCGTGGCGCGCAGCTTGCGCGGCGCGGATTCGGCGTTGATGGCGACGACATTCGGGATAACACCGCCGATACCCAGGCCCGCCAGCAGACGCAGCCAGAACATCTGATCGAGATTGGTCGCATAGGCCGCGGCAAGCGTGAAAACGCCGAACAGCAGGTTCGACCAGACCAGCGCTGCCTTACGGCCGTAGCGGTCGCCGATCCAGCCAAACAGCGCCGAACCAAACAGAATGCCAACAAGGCTTGCGCTGAACACCGGTCCGAGCGCGCCCGGTTTCAAGGCCCATTCCTTGACGAGGCTTGGCGCTGCGAAGGCGATCGCCGCGATGTCGTAGCCATCGATAAGAACAATGAAGAACGACCAGATAAGCAGTTTGATCTGAAACGCGCTCAGCCCGCGTTCGTCGAGCAGCCGTGAGACCGGAACGACTTTGTCCGCCATGATTGCCGCCCCTGGATCGATTTTTGTATCGAATGGGCCATTGCGGCCCTTGGGGGAATGCTATGCCACCGATGGCCCTGTGGAAAGCGGGTCCACCCTTCGCATTCAAATTGAGCTAGGCAACACCGGCAGAATCAATTCCGAGGGGTGCACCTCATCGTGATGGATCGTGTCGCTTCCGATCTTGTCGGGCCGATGGTAGTGCGCCCACAAGATTTCGGTAACCGGTGAATCGCCGTTGACGATCGCGAGCCGGAAACGACTTGCTTGATAAGATAGGCCCGAGGCCGCACGGCCCGTAGTCAGGTTGGATAGGAAAGCGTCTCCGGGCTGCGGTCCTTGAGATATTGGTCGAGCCCCCAACGCTCGACCTGCGCGAACACCTCATTGAACTCTTCGCGCGGCAGTGTTGCGTTGACGAAGCGCTCGCCCCGGCCGAATTTGCTGAAATCCCAAGGGTAGAAACTCTCGAACTCCGCAGGCACTGCAAGCTTCCACAGCGGCAAGTACTTCTCCAGGTCTTTCTCGAGCGCCTGCTCGGCGCGAGCAAGTGCGCGCATATAGCCGTGTACAACCTCTGGGGTGGCGCTGTCCGGAACCCACCACAGCGTCTTGAAACGATCCTCGATGATCTTGCGCAGGCCAAGTTGTTCAGCCATGGCGATCTGCGGAGGCAACAGGCTCGCGGCTTCGACCTCACCGTCGAGCAGCGCTTTCAGCCGCGCGCCGAAGCCGCCAGTATTGACGGTCTTGATGTGCTCGAGCGGAAGATATTTTTCCAGACGGTAGGGTACATTGAAATGGCTCCCAGCACGCATGCCGACC
>Ga0184625_10000039_pt1 | contig 29350 bp, 23 predicted proteins | sample PLM3_30_b1_FD_133151 | JGI IMG/M metagenome (GOLD analysis project Ga0184625, IMG submission 133151) | Groundwater sediment microbial communities from an aquifer in East River, Colorado, USA - PLM3_30_b1 | ecosystem: Environmental > Terrestrial > Soil > Riparian zone | place: USA: East River... | reverse complement strand
CGTTTCTGGCGGCTCGTTACACGGTGTTTCGCAACAGGGGAAATTTGAACAATCACATTGGGCTGCCGCTGTCGCTGCTGGAGTTGCGGACGAAGCCGGACATCGGGGTGCTCGAGCTCGGGATGAACCATGCCGGCGAGATCAGCGCCCTCGTGAAGATCGCGGAGCCAGAAGTGCGCGTCTGGACCAACGTCGGCCCGGCGCATCTGGAGTTCTTCGGGACCGTCGACGCCATTGCCGAGGCGAAGGCCGAGATCCTTGAGGGGGCGAACCACGACTCTCTGCTCGTCGCCAACGCAGACGACGATCTGGTGATGCGCCACGCCTCGAAATTCGCCGGACGTGTGCGGACGTTCGGCGTCGAGCGACCCGCGGACGTGCGCGCGCTCGCCGTGCGTGACATGGGCGTCGACGGCACGGCGGCGATTGTCCGGACCCCGATCGGCGAAACAGAGATTCGAACGCCGCTGCCGGGAACGGCAAATCTGTCCAACATCCTTGCCGCCACTGCGGTCGCCATCCGCTTCGATGTGCCGCTCGCGGACATCGTCGAGCGCGCCGCCGGTCTGAAACCTGTCGCGAGGCGAGGAGAGGTTGTCCGCGCGGGTGGCGTCACCATCATCGACGATTCGTATAACTCGAATCCGAAGGCGTTGTCGCGGGCGCTGGCGATGTTGGGTGGCGAGACGCGTTACGACCGGCGGGTTGCCGTGATCGGTGAGATGCTCGAGCTGGGTGAAGCCTCCCGCGAGCTGCATCGCGCCGCCGGCGAAGAGGCCGCTCGCTGCAACGTCGGCGTGCTCATTGCGGTGGGTGGAGCGAACGCACGGGCTGTCGCGGACGGCGCGATCAAGGCGGGGATGGCGGCGTCGCAGGTGCACTATGTCGAGAACAGCAGTGCAGCCGCCGAGCTGGCCGCGACGCTCGTCGCCTCGGGCGACGTCGTCCTCGTGAAAGGGTCCCGCGGCATACGCACAGAGGTTGTGGTCGATCGGCTCAAAGTGGAGCTCAACTGATGCTCTACAACGTGCTCTATCAATTCCACACCCAGGTGCCGGTGCTGAATGTCATTCAGTACATCACCTTCCGCACTGCGGCGGCCAGCCTGACCGCGCTCGTTATCAGCTTGCTGCTCGGTCCATGGCTGATCCGCAAGCTGCGGGAATTCCAGATCGGCCAGATCGTCCGCCATGAAGGTCCCGCGTCCCACGCCCCCAAAGCCGGTACGCCGACGATGGGCGGGCTGCTGATCTTGACGGCGTCGATTGTGCCGACGCTGCTCTGGGCCGACTTGTTGAACGCGTATATCTGGATTGCGGTGCTCTCGACCGCGGCATTCGGCGCCATCGGGTTCACGGACGACTACCTCAAGATCGTGCGCCGCTCCCATGAAGGCCTTTGGGCGCGCTACAAGATACTCGGCCAACTTATCGTCGCCCTGCTGGTTGGGGTGATGCTGATTTACCTGGCGAACTACCATCAGCCGCCTCTGTACAACACGCGGTTGATTTTTCCGTTCTTCAAATCGCTCATTCCCGACCTGGGCTGGGGCTATGTGTTCTTTGCGATTGTCGTGCTGGTCGGCGCATCGAACGCCGTGAACCTGACCGATGGCCTCGATGGGCTCGCGATCGGCACGTTTGCGGTCGCTGCCGCGGCATTTACCGCGCTCGCGTACGTGACGGGCCACCGTGTGCTCGCCGATTACCTGCTGCTGGTTCATTTTCCGCAGTCGGCAGAGCTGACGATCTTCTGCGGCTCGCTCGTCGGCGCGAGCCTCGGATTCCTTTGGTACAACTCGTATCCCGCGGACATTTTCATGGGCGATGTCGGGTCGCTCGCCCTTGGTGGCGCGCTCGGCACTGTCGCGATCCTCATCAAGCAGGAACTGCTGCTGCCGATCGTGGGCGGGGTGTTCGTGCTCGAGGCGCTCTCAGTGATTCTCCAGGTCGCGTCGTTCAAGCTGACAGGCAAGCGCATCTTCAAAATGGCGCCGCTGCATCACCACTTCGAATTGATCGGCTGGAGCGAGCCGAAAGTGATCACGCGATTCCTGATCGTCGCGATTATTTTCGCGCTCTTCAGCCTGACGACATTGAAATTGCGATGAGCTTCTCTGTGCGGGGCCAGAACGTGACGGTGGCAGGAGCGGCGCGCAGCGGCATCGCCGCCGCGCTGCTGCTCGCCGAGCGCGGGGCGCGCGTGACGTTGACCGACGCCCGGTCCGAGCTGGAGCCGTCCGAGTCGAATCAGTTGCGCGAGGCACGCGTCGCCCTGGAATTGGGAGCGCAACGGCTCGAAACCTTCACGTCAGCCGACCTGCTCGTCGTCAGCCCCGGCATCCCGCTCGAGGAGCCGCAAATCGCGGCTGCCAGGGAAGCCGGAGTGCCCGTGATGGGCGAAATCGAGCTCGCGTCGCGCTGGCTCACTGGAAGGATCGTGGCGATCACCGGCACGAAGGGAAAGTCGACGACCACGACGCTGACAGGGCGCATGTTCACGGCCGGCGGCCTCACCGCCGTCGTCGGCGGAAACATCGGCACGCCTCTCAGCTCGCAGGTGGCGGCATCGACGCCGGACACGTTCCATATCGTCGAGGTCAGCAGTTTTCAGCTTGAAACGACGGATACGTTTCATCCCTGGATCGCGGTGCTGCTGAATCTGTCGTCGGACCATCTCGATCGCCATGGGTCCATGGAGGCGTACGGTGCGGCCAAGGCCAGGATTTTCGCCAATCAGACGCCCGATGACTGGGCGGTGATCAATGCCGACGATCCCCAGACGCTGGCGTTGGCGCGAGCCGGGCGCGCCAGGAAAGTGTTCTTCTCCGCCGGCACGCCGCTGGTGCCGTTGTCGTCGATACGGTTGATCGGCCGGCACCTCGTCGCCGACGTGATGGCCGCCGCGACGGTGGCGCAACTCGCGGGTGTGCCGGCCGACGCGATGGTTCGAGCCGTCGAATCGTTCACGGGGCTCGAGCATGCGCTGGAACCTGTGGCGGTTGTCGACGGGATCAGATTCGTCAACGACTCGAAGGCGACCAACGTCGACGCCGCGCAACGCGCGATCGAGAGTTTCGACAGCGGGCTGGTCGTGATTATGGGGGGCCGGTTCAAGAGCGGAGATTTCTCGCTGCTTCGCGATCCGCTGCGCTCACGGGATGCGCGGGTCGTGGCCATCGGTGAAGCCACATCGATGATCGAACGAGCGCTCGAGGGGGCCGTGCCGGTCGAAGCGGCGTCGACGCTGGAAGCGGCGGTGAGACGGGCGTACGAGCTCGCGCGAGCCAGGGGAGCCGGAGGCGTCGTGCTGCTGGCGCCGGCGTGCGCGAGCTTCGACATGTTCCGCGATTACGCGGAGCGCGGCCGTGCGTTCAAGAAAGAAGTGCTGAAGGTGGGTGGGCGCGAGCAGTGAACAGTCGTCAGTCGGTTTGGTGCGGTAGGGAGCTTGCTGCTGGGAACACAGGCTGCCCCGGCCTGTGAAGCGGGTGTCCCGACCCTGAGACTGACTGATGACTGTTGACTGCTCGCGCGATGTTCATCCTAATTCTCGGCACGCGTGACGTAGACCTTTAATATGGCGCGAAAGCTCAAGTCCGACAAGGTACTCTTCCTCGCCACGCTGCTCCTGGTGTGCTGCAGCGTGGTCATGGTCTATAGCGCGTCCGCGGTGCTGGCGATGAACCGATTCAACCAGCCCTATTTCTTCCTGATCAAGCAGGCGATGTGGGCCGCCCTCGGCCTGGCGGCGATGAGCATCGCCATGCGCTTCGACTATCGGAATTACCGGCAGCCGACCTTCATCTGGATGGCGCTCGGGCTGGTCGTGTGTGCGCTGGTCGGTGTCCTGTTCAGTACGCCCATCAACGGCAGCCGCCGATGGTTCGGCCTCGGCGGATTTGGCGTGCAGCCGTCCGAGCTCGCAAAGCTGAGCGCCATCTTCTTCATCGCGGCGCTTCTCGAGCGCCGGATGGAGCGCATCGACGATATTCCGTACGCGCTGGTGCCAATCGGCGTTGTGGTCGGCGGGCTGGTGGGACTCATTCTTCTCGAGCCGGATCTCGGCACCGCGATGACACTGCTGATCATCGCCGTGGCGATGGTATTCGCTGCCGGGCTCAGCTATCGATACGTCGTGGGCGCCATCTTGTGCGGTCTTCCGGCGCTCTACTTCGTTCTGATGAGCGCCGCCTACCGGCGGCGGCGCCTCCTGGCGTTCTGGGATCCATGGAGCGATCCGCTCGGCGATGGGTTCCAGGTCATCCAGTCCTTGATCGCCGTGGGTTCCGGTGGATTGATCGGCCGCGGATTCATGGCCGGCGTGCAGAAGCTCTTCTATCTGCCCGAGCCCCATACCGACTTCATCTACGCCGTCATCGGCGAAGAGTTCGGTTTGCTCGGCACGACACTCGTCCTGGCGTGCTTCGTGGTGATCGCCTGGCGCGGCTTCAAGATCGCGATGCAGGCGCCCGATCGCTTTGGCGCCTTTCTCGCGGTCGGCCTTACGACGATGATCGCGGCGCAGGCATTTTTCAACATCAGCGTCGTGCTCGGGCTCGTGCCGACGAAGGGGATACCGCTGCCGTTGGTGAGCAACGGCGGATCATCCTTGCTGATCAGTCTGTTGGGGATGGGCATTCTGCTCAACGTCTCCCAGCACGCCGCGCAGGAATCGTGAGCGGACTTGTCCACTGTAGCGGTGAGCGAAGTGCACGCGGAGGTGGAGGATCATGTGCGCGTGGTGATTGCGGGAGGCGGCACGGGAGGCCACCTGTTTCCAGGCCTTGCGGTGGCGCGAGCGATCCAGGCGCGGATGCCCGAGTCGCAGATCTCGTTCGCGGGCACTGCCGCGGGCATCGAGGCCCGTGTGATTCCGTCAACCGAGTTCGCGCTCGATCTGATTCGCAGCGCAGGGTTGAAAGGCAAGTCGATCATGGCCCGTGCTCGCGGGGCGGCGCTCATTCCGTTGGGCGCGGTGGACGCGTGGCGCCTGATTTCCCGCCGCAGGCCGGACGTGGTCATCGGCGTCGGCGGATACAGCTCGGGGCCGGTGGTCGCGCTGGCGGCGATCCGCGGCATACCGGCGATGCTGCTCGAGCAGAACGCGGTGCCAGGGTTGACCAACCGGATGCTTGCCAGGTTCGTCGACCGCGCGGGCGTGAGCTACGAGGCGTCACTGAAATATTTCGGCGGCAAGGGGTTCGTCAGCGGTAATCCGGTTCGTCGAGAGTTCCTGGAGGTAGAACATGAGCCGAGCCACGACGCGGCGCTCAACGCCTCACGAGTCAGGGTCTTAGTCTTTGGCGGCTCTCAGGGCGCGCACGCCATCAACGTGGCCATTGTGGAGGCGGCGCCGAGGCTGGCTGCCGCAGCCAACGTCCTCGATCTCGTCTGCCAGACGGGATCGCGCGACTTTGAAATGGTTCGAGCGGCGTTCGAGCGGCACCACGTGCAAGGCCGCGTGGAACGGTTCATCGATGCGATGGACCGAGAGATGAAGGCCGCCGGGCTTGTCGTGTCGCGGGCGGGTGCGACGACGCTCGCGGAAGTGACGGCAGCCGGGCGTCCCGCGATTCTCATTCCGCTGCCGACGGCGACCGACGATCACCAGCGGCACAACGCGCGCGCATTGGAAAACGCGGGCGCCGCAGAGTTGATGGAGCAAAGCGATTTGACGGGAGAGCGGCTGGCCGATCGCATCATCGCCATCGTGAGCGATCGCGACCGGCGCCTTCGCATGTCGGCGGCCGCTCGATCGCTCGCCCGGCCGCGCGCGGCGGAAGACATCGTGGATGAGGTGATCAAGTTGACGGAGCGGCGTCACCGGTGACTGTGCTGGCGAATGCGAAGCGGATCCATTTCATCGGCATCGGCGGCATCGGCATGAGCGGCATCGCGGAGCTCCTGGTGAATCTCGGGTACGGCGTGAGCGGGTCTGATATGCAACGCACGGACATCACCGATCGTCTCGCCTCGCTCGGCGCCCGCATTGCGCAGGGCCATGACGCCGGACACGTCAGCGACGCCGAGGTCGTGGTGTATTCGTCCGCTGTGCGGGCGAACAACCCTGAAATGGTCGCCGCTCGCCAGCGCGGGCTCGCGATCGTTCCGCGGGCCGAGATTCTTGCCGAGTTGATGAACCTGCGTCAGGGCATCGCGGTTGCCGGCGCCCACGGCAAGACCACCACCACCTCGATGATTGCGCTGGTCCTCGACATGGCAGGCCTCGATCCCACCGCCGTCATCGGCGGCCGGGTCAGCTCGTTCGGCAGCAATGCCAAGCTCGGCCGGGGGAAATATCTCGTGGCCGAAGCCGATGAGAGCGATCGATCGTTCCTGAAGCTCTCGCCCCGGTTTGCCGTCATCACCAACATCGACCGCGAGCATCTCGAAGCCTACGACGGCTTCGGCGATCTGAAGGCGGCCTTCGTGCAATTCGCCAACGGAGTGCCGGCGAGTGGCGCGGTGATCATGTGCGCGGACGATCCGCACCTGAGATCGATTCGCGGCGAGATCAAGCGGCACGTCGTCACATACGGCTTCGACGAATCCGCGGACGTGGTTGCGCTCGACGTGCAGATGAAAGGATTCGGATCGGTGTGCACCGTCCGCGGACGCAAGCCCGGCGGCCGCGCGGTGGAGCTCGGGCAACTGCAATTGGCGATTCCGGGCCGCCACAACGTGCTCAACGCGCTGGCGGCTGTCGCGATGTCGAGAGAGCTTGGCATCGCGTGGAGCGATATCGCGAGAGGCCTCGGCGGGTTTCACGGCGCAGAACGCCGTTTTCAACGCCGCGGCGACGCAGGCGGTGTCGTCGTCGTCGAAGATTACGGACACCACCCGACCGAGATCGCTGCAGTGATTGCCGCGGCACGGCCGATCGCCGACGGGCGCTTGATTGTCGCTTTTCAGCCGCATCGCTTCACGCGCACCCAGTTTCTGTTGAGTGAGTTTGGCAGCGCGTTCACCGGCGCCGATATCGTGGTCCTGACCGAGATTTATGCCGCCGGCGAGGATCCAATCCAGGGGGTGACGCTCGATGCGCTCGCCGATGCCGTGCGCCAGCGGTACAGCGGGGACCTGCGGGTCGTCCGGGAGCTGAGCGAAGTACCCGGCCAGCTTGCGGCGCTGGCGACACCGGGGGACCTGATCGTGTTGCTGGGCGCAGGCTCCATCGGCGCGATTGCCGGCGCGGTGCTGCGCTCGCTCGAGGGTCAAGCCTGATGCCTGTCACGGCCCCGGCAGACAGACGTTTCAAGCGCGCGCATCTGAAGCCGGCGCGAAAACGCGGCGCGTTTACGTTACGACGCGCGCATACTGCAGTAGCCGGCATCATCATCGCGCTGGCGGTGTATGCCGGTTATCGTGCGGTGGCGGTCGTGTCAGGGCTGGACCTCTTCCGTATCGACCGCATCAACGTCCGCGGCAATCACAGGCTGTCGAGCGGCGAGGTCCTCGTGATGTTGGAGAACCTGAGGGGACGCAGTGTGCTGGCGGTGGATTTGGCTGAGTGGCGGCGCGCGCTGCTGAGCTCGCCGTGGGTCGCGGACGCCTCGCTTCGCAGGACGCTGCCGTCGACGGTCGAAGTGGTCGTCCTCGAGAGGGCGCCGCTCGGTATCGGCCGCATCAACGGCGCGCTGTTTCTGGTTGACGACCGCGGCGCGGTGATCGACGAGTACGGTCCAAACTACGCCGACCTCGACCTGCCGATTATCGACGGCCTCTCGTTGCCGGGAGAGGCGCATGCGGACCTGTACCGCGCACTGTTGGTGCGGCGTCTGCTCGACGCGTTGCGGGCACGGAACATGGTTTCACAGATTTCACAGATCGATGTCAGCGATTCGCGCAACGCCGTTGTGCTGCTCGAAGGCGATCCCACGCTGATTCGCCTCGGCAACGAGCGGTTTGTCGAGCGGCTCCAGTCGTACCGCGAGCTGGCGCCGGCGCTTCACGAACAGGTGCCGGCAATCGATTACGTCGATCTCCGCTTTGACGAACGGGTCTATGTCAGGCCCGCGCGAGAACGCAAGACACCGGCAGCCGGCGCCAAAGCGGGAGCGGTGAAGAGCGCACGACCAACACAGACGGGGTAAGGGGGTCTATGGCAAGCAGGGAGCGATATCTGGTAGGGCTGGATATTGGCACCTCCAAGGTGGCGGCCATCGTCAGCGAGTTGAGAGACGACGGCAGCCTGGAGATTATCGGCCTCGGCGTGTCCGAATCGAAAGGCATTCGGCGCGGTGCGGTCGTCAACCTCGAGGCCGCCGTCGACTCGATCAAACACGCGGTCGAAGAGGCGGAACTGATGGCCGGCGTCGAGGTCGACACCGTGCACATCGCGATCTCGGGCCCGCACATCAAGGGGTTCAACAGCCGCGGCGTTATCGCGGTCGCGGGGAAGAACCGGGAGATAACCCGCGACGACGTGCGGCGCGCGATCGACGCCGCGAAGGCCGTGGCGTTGCCCACCGGACGCGAGATTCTGCACGTGCTGCCTCAGGATTTCGTGGTCGACGATCAGGATGGCATCGGCGCACCCGTCGGCATGACGGGCGCCCGGCTCGAGGTGAACGTCCACATCGTGACCGGAGGTACGACGGCGACCCACAACGTCGTCGCGTGCGTCAATCGCGCCGGCATCAGCGTGGTAGACACCATCATCGAGCAGCTCGCGGCAAGCGAGGCCGTCCTGACTCCAGATGAGAAAGAGCTCGGAGTCGCCCTCGTCGACATCGGCGGCGGCACGACGGACCTTGCGATTTTCGAGCGCGGCAGCCTCTGGCACACCGGCGTGATCGGCATCGGCGGCGATCATTTCACCAACGACATCGCCGTCGGCCTCCGCACGCCGATTCCGGATGCAGAGAAGCTGAAGCGCAAATGCGGATGCGCGCTGTCGTCGATCGTCGACGAGGATGAGACAATGGAGGTCGCGAGCGTCGGCGGCAGGAAGCCGCGGTTGATGGCGCGTCGCGTCCTGTCGGAAATACTTCAGCCGCGGGCAGAAGAGATCTGCCATCAAGTGTGGGACGAGATTCGGCGTGCGGGTTATGAAAAATCACTCAACTCAGGAATTGTACTGACCGGAGGCGGGGCGATTCTCGAAGGTCTGCCAGAGCTCGCGGAGCAGATTTTCGATCTGCCCATCAGGCGCGGAGTGCCGGTCGGCGTCGGTGGACTGGCCGATCACGTCAGTACTCCCGAATTTGCGACGGCTGTCGGACTTGTCTTGTACGCCCAGCGGAATCATGTGGGCGAAACCGGCCGGTTGGTTGGCGCCGGCGCATTTGGACGCGTGGCTGGGCGGCTGCGCGGCTTGTTCAAAGAATTCTTCTAGACACGGAGGCCACGAATGGCAGACATGCGAGAAGTTCCGTTGCGACTGAAGCTGGCCGATGAGAATCGCGCGGGTGCGCGGATTAAGGTCGTCGGCGTCGGCGGTGGCGGCGGCAACGCCGTGAACCGGATGGCGATCGTGGGCCTCGAAGGCGTCGAGTTCATCGTCGCCAACACCGACCTCCAGGCGCTTCAGCAGAATGCGGCGCCGATCAAGATCCAGATCGGGGCAAAGCTCACCAAGGGGCTCGGCGCCGGCGCCGACCCGAACGTCGGACGCGAAGCCGCGCTCGAGGATACCGATAACCTGATTCAGGCGTTGACCGGCGCCGACATGGTGTTCGTGACAACCGGATTGGGCGGCGGCACGGGCACGGGCGCCGCACCGGTCATCGCAAGCCTCGCCAGCGAGCTTGGCGCGCTGACGATCGCCGTGGTGACGAAGCCCTTCAAGTTCGAAGGCAAGAAGCGGCTGGCGCAGGCCGAGCGCGGTCTCATGGCTCTTCGCGAGTGCGTCGACACCATCATCACGATTCCCAACGAACGGCTGCTGACGATCGTCGATCGCGGCACGACGTTGCCCGAGGCATTCGCGACGGCCGACGACGTGCTGCGCCAGGCCATCCAGGGCATCTCAGATCTCATCCTTGTGCCCGGCCTCATCAACCTCGACTTTGCCGACGTCAAGACGATCATGTCCGGCATGGGCCTGGCGATGATGGGCACCGGTATACGGTCCGGCGAGAACCGCACCATCGAAGCCGCGAAGGCGGCGATCTCGAGCCCGCTGCTCGAAGGGGCGTCGGTCCAAGGGGCCCGCGGCGTCATCATCAACGTGACCGGCGGTCACGACATGTCGCTGATGGAAGTGAACGAGGCGTCGCTGCTCATCCAGGAAGCCGCCCACGAGGACGCCAACATCATCTTCGGGGCGGTGGTCGATCCGAAGCTCGACGGCCAGGTGAAAGTGACGGTGATCGCGACCGGCTTCGATTCCATCGCCGAGCGTCAACCGTTTGTGCAGCCGAGCCAGACGCCGGTCGACCTGCAGCACTACACGGTGCATCTGAAGGAGAAGCCCGAAGCGCCAGCTCCCATCCCGGCACCGGCGATGGATCTGGGTCGCATGTCGATCGCCAGGAGGCCTGCGCTCGATCTCGCGGCGGCGGCGCCGTCGCCGGTGGCGATGGACGGTTCGCCCGACACCGACAGCGCCGATCTCGATCTCGAGGCGCTTTCGGCCTTCGACGTGCCGGCGTTCCTCCGCCGCGAAGGCTAGGATGGTAAACTAGATATATCCACGGTAGACGCGAGCGTCTGCGACGCAGGAAAAGGATCCTGCTGCCGGGATCGTGTTTCAGCATTAATGAATTCCTGGCAGCAGAAAGAAGCGGCAATTGCGACGCTCGCAAAGGAAGTGGGGTATATCCGCAAGCCCCACACCGATCGGCTGCGCGTCGCCCTCGCGTTTCCGAACACCTACTGGGTCGGGATGTCGAATCTCGGCTTTCAGACGGTCTACCAGCTGTTCAACGCGCACGACGATACCGTGTGCGAACGCCTCTTCCTTCCCCCCAAGCAGCAGCTGAAGGAACAGCTCGCGTCGAAGACTCCGCTGATGACGCTCGAGTCGCAGTCGCTTGCGCGCGACTTCGACGTCATTGCGTTCTCCGTGTCGTTCGAATGGGATTACACCAACATTCTGACGATGCTTCGTCTCGCCGGCCTGCAGGTACGATCGGCGGATCGCACTGCCCGCGATCCTCTGGTCGTCATCGGCGGCGCGGTCACCTTCGTCAACCCGGAACCCCTCGCGATGTTCGCCGATGTGATTGCATCGGGCGAAGGGGAGGAGCTGGTCCCCGGGTTGTTGAGCTCGTTTCGAGAAGCCGGCGGACGGCGTGATCTGCTGAAATCGCTCGCGAAGAAGCGCGGCTTCTACATCCCGTCGTTTTACGACGTCGAATACAAGCCGGATGGCACAATCGATCGTTTCGTGGCCAAGGAAGGCACCGGCGCGCCGCCAGCGGTCCGCAAGGCTGCCGTGCCCACGACCGAGGCGCTCGATCCGCCATGCACCAGGATTTTCACGCCCGACACAGAGTTCGGGTCGCGCTTCCTCGTCGAAGTCGTCCGTGGCTGCGCCAATCTCTGCCGCTTCTGCTGGGCCGGCTACAACTACCTGCCGGTTCGGGCTTTTCCGGCCGACCGCATTCTTGAGAGGGCTCGCGAGGCGCGCGCGCACGCAAAGCATGCCGGACTGGTGTCGATCGCGCTCTGCGACCATCCCGAGATTGACCGCATCCTGAGCGGCCTTGCGGGCATGGGTTACTCGATCAGCCCCGCATCGCTTCGGCTCGACGATCTCACCGAGGCGATCGTCACTCAGCTGCGAGCGAGCGGAGAGAAGACGTTGACCATTGCGCCGGAGACCGGGTCGGATCGGCTGCGACGGGTGATCAACAAGACCGTGACGAACGACGAGATTCTCGACCGCGCCGAGCTGATTTTTTCGAGCGGCATCGAGAACCTGAAGCTCTATTACATGATCGGCCTTCCGACCGAGACAGACGACGACCTTGTCGCCATTCGTGATCTGACTCTGCAGATCCGCGACATCATGCTGAAGCACGCAAAAGGAAGAGGGCACATCGGCCGCGTCATTGCCAGCGTCAACCCGTTGGTGCCGAAGCCCTCCACCGCGTACCAGTGGCTTCCCATGGAAGTGCCGTCGGTGATCGACGACAAGGTGAAGCGCCTTCGCGACCTGACGTCGAATATCGACAACGTATTTTTCAATATCAAATCTGAGCGTCATTCGTTTTACCAGGCGTTGTTATCGCTCGGCGACCGGCGGGTTGCGCCGGCGATCGAGGCGGCCGAGGCGAATGGCGGCGATTGGCGCCGCGCGGTTGCCGATGCCGGCGTCGATGCGGACTTCTTCGTGTTTCGCGATCGCACCCGCGACAGCGTGCTGCCGTGGAGCATCATCGACGGCGGCATGAAAGAAACGTTCTTCCGCAACGAGCTCGACAAGAGCCTCCGCGAGGAGTGGACGCTGCCGCCGAAGCGCGCGTCCGAGAACGCAAAGCTGATTGCGATGGAGTGACAGGTGACCCCATCACCTATCACCCAGTCGCCATAGCTATTCCGCCACTGCCAGCTGTTCTTCGTGCTCGCGATACGCCTGCAGAATGAGATCGCGCAGGCGGTCCTGAGCAGTGGCGTCTGCAATCGGCCTCAACAGCGCAAAGCTTCGCCGCTCGCCGTTTACCGAGTACTGCCGCGCGGGAAATGTCACGTTGCGGCCGTTGCCGCTGCGCCGCTCCCACACCGCGAAACCCACGAGCTTCAAGCCTTGGAAATAGCCGTCTTCGAAATGAACCTCTGCCTCCGCCAGCTTCCCTGGGGGTGTCCCTTTGTCGTTGGCCATGATTTTCACGATCATGTTGCGCTCCTTCGCCGATATCCGTGGCAACGCCGATACCACCGGCGGCGTGACGGGAGCGTCGAGCGAATCAATTGATGGGGAAGGCCTTACGACGCGCGAGTGCGTGGTCGTGCATCAAGTCCGGCCAGGGGACTCGAGGAATGACAACTAGAGAAGCAGCATCACCTGTGCGATGGCGAGCGTTTGGGAGTGCGTGATGGTGAGAAGCGAGCTGGTGGCTTTCAGCGAGGCAAGCCGCCTGGCGGCGCCCCCGTGAAATCGCAGCTGCGGCGGCCCGCCGGCCGCGCGGACGACCTCGATGTCCCGCCACAGTACTCCCTGCGAATGACCCGTGCCGAGCGCTTTCATCGCCGCTTCCTTGGCCGCGAAGCGGCCGGCGAAGTGGGGCGCAGGATTTCGGCGCCGCGTCGCGTACGCAATCTCGCCATCGGTAAAGATGCGACGCAGAAATCGATCGCCGTAACGCTCGATCGTCGCTTCGATGCGATCAATTTCGGTTGCGTCCATCCCGATGCCGATAATATTTGTGGTCATGGCCTACCCACAGCCTAGCGGCGAGTTTGAGTGGACGCAAGAGTCGTGGGGCGCCGCGCTGCGCTGCCGTCCGCTCGCGAGCGTCGCGCGTCATTGCTTCAGCACGCGCGACCTTGCGCTCGAAAGTGTGCTCGCCGCTCCGGCGCCGGGCTGGGTGTCGCTGGCCCGCGCGCTCGACGTCGAGATCGCCTCGCTCGTTCGCATGCACCAGGTGCACTGCGCCGATGTGTTCGAGGCACGTCAGGCGAATCGGGATAGCCGGCCCGAGGCGGATATTGCCGTCACCGACGACCCATCGGTTGCCGTCAGCGTAAGGGTTGCCGACTGCGTGCCAATCCTCCTCGCCGACCGGCGAAGCGGCGCGGTTGCGGCGGTTCATGCCGGCTGGAGGGGCACGGCCGCGGGCGCGGTGATGGTGGCCGTCGACGCGTTGACAGCGCGATATGGAACGCGGGCCGGCGACGTCATCGCCGCCGTGGGTCCCAGCATCGGTCCGTGCTGCTACGAAGTTGGTCCGGACCTGGCGACGCAGTTTTCATCGCATCCGGAAGCGCCGACCTGGTTCTCGCAAGATGAGAAACCGCATCTCGACTTGTGGCGCGCCACCCGCGACCAGCTCGCGCGCGCCGGCGTGCCGCCGGACCAGATTCATGTGTGCGCGCTGTGCACATTCGATCATGCTGCCGTGTTCCATTCCTATCGCCGCGAGGGCAAAGCGGCAGGCAGGCTCGTGGCCGCGATTAGAAGCGCAGCAGGTAGGAGGCCTTGAAAAAAAGCGCGCGCGCCGTCGCCGTATAACGGTCCAGTTCCGTTTCCTCAAGCCCCCGGCCGAACAGCGATCCATAGCCCGCATGAACGACCGTCCCCGGCGAGAGTTCGTACGACGCCAGAAAATCCCCCAGGATGCGCTTGCGCGACGAATCGAATTGCCCGACGGCGCGTATGAAAAAGCGCGGCGTGAACTGGTAGGTGTTTCGAAGATTCAGCACGTGGACGCGATAGACGTTGAGACCGGTGACGCGGCTCTTGAACGTGACGAAGCTGTAGGAGGTGTTGCTGTTCAGCCGGGCGTTCGGCTGCAGCCCGATTCGGATGTTCGCCGACCGCCGGTCTCCCTGGTATGGCGCTTCGGGGTCGTAAAAAATCGCCGGTCCGGCCTGGGTGCCGCCGCTGATGTTCAACCATCTGGTGAACTGCGCGCCGCCGTCAATCATCGCGCGGCCGATCAGGAACTTGTGTCCTGCGTAGGTTTCGTGGCCGGTACCGTAGTCGACGCGCAAATATCCGGAGCGGGTGAAATTGAATCGCACGGCCGGCAGATAGAAGATTTCGGTTCCCATCTGGTTGCGATCTTCCGCACCTGAGACCCACACGAACGGGTTGATGCGCTTGATCCACTTGTATCGCGGATGCGACGGATAAAAGTTCAGCGCCTGATACTGCCACCCGCGCGTGACACCGACGCGGTTGATGAACGCGGTGTCCATCCTGAACCCGGTGTCGTAGTGCTCGGCCTGGCCGGCAATGGTGAAGCGCTGCGTGCTGTAGTCGTACGACGCCTGGGTGCCGCGGCCCTGGCTCGACTGACCCTCCAGCGTTCTCGAGCTGGAGAACAGGTACGACGCGTTGCCTTGAAAGTGCTCGCCCTGCTTGAACGCGACGTCTCCGCCCACGACTCGATTGTGGTCGTTGCCGTATTCGGTGTCCGACACAAGGAGCCCTGCATATTGGCCCCTACCGAAGTTCATCACTTCGCGCCCGACCGTAAATGCGCGCTGCCGCTCACCTGGAGGAGCCGCGTCGGCGGAGGAGAGTACTCCGAACGTATGCCGGCCCTGTGCGCCTGTCAGCTTCAGGCCCGCGCTCGGATCGATGATCTTCCTTGTATGCACCGCCGTTCGCATCGTCGAATCGCCGCCGGTTCCAGCGATATTGAAGAGGCCTAGCCCTTCCATGAAAAATGGACGCTTTTCGCTGAAGAAAATCGGAAAACGCTGGTTCACCTCGACTTCAAACGCGTCGCTTTCGACCTGACTGAAATCCGGATTGACGGTGGCATCGAGTGTGACCGCCGACGACAGGCCGTACTTCACGCTGACGCCCACATCGCCTCTCGCCCTCGTGCCATTCCACCTCGAACGATCGGATCGGAGCTGATTACCCGAGAACGTCGCGCTCGGGATCATCTCGAACAGGCGCCGGGACTGGAGCTCGTCGAACGCGACGACGGCATTCGACTCGAAGACCCACTTGCTGGGCGCCATTTCCGGCCATGACGTCGACACGCCCGTGCGGCTCAAGCGTCTCCAGAACAGCACGCCCATGCGCACATCCAAGCCGCTGCGAAACCGGATGTTTTCAAGTGGGACGCGGATCTCCGCCGACCAGCCGTCGGCGCCGACGTGCCCGGCGCTTTGCCACACCCAGTCGGGCGCGAAGTCTTCGCCGCCCGATCCGCTCTGCAGCGCGTCCATCTGGATGCCGCTGGGATTGACGAAGAGATGGTAGGCAAGCTGCCCCGCGCGGCTCGAGTCGAGACTGACGCCGACCCAATCGTCGCTGAAGGCATTGTCGCGGCGGGTGATGTTGGTTCGAATTTTTCCTGGCTCGCTGTCGAGGCAGCGGAACGCGAAGTACAGCGCTTCTGCGTCGTACCCGATCCAGACTTGCGTCTTTTCCGCGGCGGCTTCGCCCCGCATGGGGTTGTACGACATCCACGTGTCGAGCGGCAGCGGATCGCCGGTCCACGCTTCGTCGTCCAGAATGCCGTCGATCTTCGGCGGAGTCGCAATACGCACCGGCCGGAGGTCGGCCTTTTCCGCGCCCTGCGCCTGGAGGCGGATGGGGATGGCGGCCTGAACCAGGCCAATTGCGGCAAAAATGGCCGCTTTTGCGAACATGACTCTAATACGCAGGCGTGAGGCCCTCAGTTGCACGCCGGTTTGACGGTGTGCCGGCTCGATTGGTTGTAGGCTTCTGCAACAAGATCCCCGAATTTTCCGTAGAGAAACAAAGAGCGTGCCTGCCAGCGACGTCGAATTGGTTCGTGGAGCGCTCGAAGGGACCGAATCGGCGTTCCGCGAGATCGTCATGCGCTATCAGCGCCCGATTTACGGCTTGATCGCTCGGATGGTCCGCGACCCGGGCCGGGCGGAGGAGCTGGCGCAGGACACCTTCGTCAAGGCATTCCGGGCGCTGCACACCTATGACGTGGGGCGCAAGTTCTCGTCCTGGCTTCTCACGATTGCGCATCACGTGGCAATCGACGAGCTGAGGAAGTCCTCCCTCGATACGGAGCCGCTCGAGCTGGCGACAGAGGATGGCGAATGGAGGCGGGAATTCGCCGATGCCAGGGCGCCTACGCCGGCTGCGCTGGCTGAAAATGCTCAGCTCGCAGCAGTGCTGCAGATGGCCATCCGACGGCTCCGGCCGGAATATCGCGAGGTCGTCACGTTGCGATACGAGCGCGAGCTCGACTACGACGAGATTGCAGAAATTACGGGATTGCCGATGGGCACGGTGAAGAGCTCGCTTCATCGCGCGCGAAAAGAGCTGGCGGAGCACCTGGAGAACCTGGGATGGAGCGCGACGACTCACTCAACGACCTAAGCGACGAGCGGCTCCTCGAGCTGTTTCGTGGCGTGGATGGTCCCTCGCCTTCGCCCGATTTCGCGCTTCGGACGATGCGGGCGGTCATGCGCGATCCGGTACCGGCAGGCCGGAAGGCGCTCCGGGATCCACTGCGTTCCATGTTCGGGTGGGCGGCCGTCATCGCTGCGGTCGCGCTTTCAGTGCTGGCACTCGGGCTGACGCAGCCCCTCGTCGCCGCGAGTTTTTCGCGGCTCATCACGCATGGCGTCGGCACAGGCGTGTGGCTCATGCGGTTCACGCAGACTGCCGTACGCGTGCTCGACTTACTTGCGACCACGGGCGTCGCGGTGTCGCGGGCGATGGTCACGGCAGAGGGGACGGCCGGCCTGGTGCTGACGGCCGTCGTCGGCGCGCTGTCGCTCTCGGCGCTGCACCGGTTGTTGATATCGAAAAGAGAGGAACCAGAATGGCAAGAACTTTCATAGCCGCGACCATCCTGATGCTGGTGGCGATCGCCGCGTCCGCCCAAAGTAACGTCGACGAACTTCGCACCAGGCTCGAGACCCGATTCGACATCGTGCCGATTGCGAACGGCGTAGTACTGACGCCGCGATTCAAGACGCCGATCCGGTCGATAGAGCTTTCAGATTCGGCCATCGCGATCGACGGCGCGCCCGTCACCGGACGCGAACTGAGCGAACGTCTCGGTCCGGCTGACACCGATATGGTGCTGCAGCTCTCCTATCTCGACTCGGCGGCGCGGCGGTCACTGGCGGCCGGCAAGACGCCACCCGCGAAACCAGGCGACGCGGCGCCCAGCGTGGATTCGCCTCCCATGGAGCCCGAGGCCCCTCGCATCCCCCGCGCCCGGCGGCGCGAGGACATCGTGCGGATCGGCGGCAGCGTGTCGGTGGACAGCGACGAGTACGTGCGCGGCGATGTCGTCGTCATCGGCGGAAGCGCCAACATCAATGGCGAAGTGAACGGTGAGGTCGTCGTTGTCGGCGGATCCGCCAGGTTCGGGCCACAGGCCGACGTCCGGGGAGACATCACGGTCGTCGGTGGAGGTCTCGCGCGAGACCCAGGCGCCATCACCCGTGGTGCGATTAACGAGGTGGGATTCGGCGCGTTTCCGTGGCGTGGGGAATGGGCGCGGGGCGATTCCTGGGATTGGATGGACGGGATTTATCCCGTGGCGAGGCTTACCGGCACGCTCGTGCGCGTCATGCTGCTGATCTTGCTGACGACCCTCGTGCTGTTTGTCGCGAAGCTGCCGGTCGAGCAGATCGCCGATCGTGTGGCGGCGGATCCGGTGAAATCCTGGTTCGTCGGCTTCCTGGCAGAAATGCTGTTCATCCCGGTCCTCATCATGGCGGCCGTCGTGCTGGCGATTTCGATCATCGGCATCCCCCTGCTCCTGCTCGTGCCAGTGGCGATCGTGGCGCTGCTCGTCGTCATGCTGGTTGGATTTACCGCCGTGGCTTATCACATCGGGCGGCTGTTGCAGGACAAGGTCGAGGCGTTGCGGCCGCGTCCCTACGCCGCTACGTTTGCGGGCATCCTGCTGATCGTATCGCCCGTGCTGCTGGCGCGGCTTGTTGGCCTGACCGGCGATCTCGGGTTCATCGTGTGGCCGATCGCAGCGGTGGGTTTCCTGCTCGAGTATTCGGTATGGACCGCGGGACTGGGCGCAGCGGCGCTGGTTCGCTTCAATCGTCCGGCGCAGCCGCCTGCGATCGTCACGACGGCGCCGCCGGTCGTGCAGGGCTGAGTCTGACTGGTGGTTGTTAGTGGTGACGGCCGTACACGCCGCGATATTCGGCCGGGAGAAGGTCTGCCACTGCGCCGCCGATCGCGGCCATCATCAACCGCCGATCCTTGCGAACGCGTTCGCGCAGGTCCGACGCGAGGATTGGACGGCCGATCCTCATCGTGATCGGAACCGCATGCAGCGCCGATGCGTCGATGGGGAACAATTTTTCGGTGCCCGCCAGACCAATTGGCAGCACCCAGGTGTCCGGCAGCGCGATGTAGCGAGCCGTGCCGGGCAAGAACTCCTGCATCTGTCCGGTCCGGCTTCGGCTGCCTTCCGCAAAGATCAATAGCGCTTCACCGAGTGAAAGACGTTCCTGGGCAATTTGAATGGCGCGGCGCGCGGCGCGAGCCACGTCGCGAGGGTTCATCACGGCGTCTTCGCTCGAGCGTTCCGAGCTTTGCGGCACTTTGATGGTGCCGAAGCAGAGGCTCGAAAATCGCCGCATGACGTTCGAGTACACCTTCGGGCCGGCAATCGCGGTGAGCCGGTCGGCCAGCCAGCCGGCCCCAGCATTCCGCAGCATGATCTCCACTACATTCGCGTCGGAGTACGAGAGGTGGTTCGCGAAGATCACCAAGCGCTTATCCCTGACCGCATCGAGATGATGCGCATCCGTGACGACAGGCGGCGGCTGCAGGACGCGCGGCGCGAGAGCGTGATGGATGCGCCGGGCCAGCGGATCGTGGGGATAGTAGTCCCACTCCGCGCCGGCCCCGAGCAGTCTTGCACTCAGCGATTCGAGGGCGTCCGGGCCGGACTCGTCGATCGCGCGTTCGACGCACACACGAACGGCGCTCCTGTCGGCCACCCGCTCGTGGGCGAGAAACCGGATGATCGTGTTGACGAGCGGCTCGCGCCCACAGCTGGTTGCCGTTCTCATGCTCCCTTCAGCCTCAGCTCTCAGCCCCAGTCCTACGCTTTTCCCTTCGTCCCTTCGTCCATGGCGAGGTTCGCCAGGCGATCGGCGTCCTTGTTGTGCTCACGCCGGACGTGCTCGTAGACGATGCGCTCGAGTCCTTGCGCAAGCGAGCGGGCCTGCTGAAACAGCGGAAGCAGCCCCGCGTTCTTCACTTTGTACTCGCCCCGCATCTGTTTGACGAGCAGCTCCGAATCGGACTTGATGCGGACGGCGCGGTGGCCGTGCTGCTGTGCGTATTTGAGCGCGGCGAGGAGTCCGTTGTACTCGGCGACGTTATTGGTGGATGTGCCAAGGAAGCCGTTGAATTCGTTGATCAGCGCGCCATGCTCGTCTTCGATGCGCACGCCGTAACCGGCGGGCCCGGGATTACCTCGGGCGCCGCCATCGATATACGCGACGATGGCCATTACACCTGGGAAACGGACGCCGAGGCTTCGGAGTTGCCCGCGAAATAGAGAATCCGGCGGCAACTGTCGCACTGGATAATCTGCTCGTTTTTTCGAACTTCGTTGAACACCTGCGGGCGAAGCCGCACATGACAGATCGTGCACAGCCCGTCTTTGGCCTCCGCGACGGCGACGCCTTTACGTCCTTTGGCGGTGGTTTCAAAAATCGCGAGCACGTGCCGATCGATCTCGGCGACGAGCGTTCCGCGCTCGGCCGTCGTCTTGTCGATTTCGGCCTGCAGGCCGGCGGTCGCGGCGTCGAGCACGGCGCGCTCCGCTGCGATCTCCTTTTCTGCGGTCTTCAACTCGGCCTCACTCTTCTTGATCGCGGCGTTGAGCTCGTCGGTCTCCATCATGATCTCGAGAATACGATCCTCGCGCGTCCGGATGTCGTTCTGCGCGGTCTCGATTTCGTGGAGCATCGCCGTGTACTCGCGGTTGGTTTTCACCTCGAGCAGCTGGTCTTTGTACTTGGCGAGCCGCGTCTGCACGCCGGCCACTTCTTTTTCTTCGCCCCGGCGTTTCTCGCTCGCGGCGGCCAGCTTCGCCTTCATTCCGGCAACGGCGTCGCGGGCGTTCTGCAGACGCGCATCGAGCGCCTGCGTGCGGGCCGGATGGTCGGCGATCTTCCTTCTCGCGTCGTCGGCGGCGGATTCGAGCTGTTGCAGACGGATGAGGCGGGTGAGATCAGGATTCATATGCAGCAAAGCAGCCTTCGCTCCCGGCCTGGGCCAGCCGGGCAAAAAAAAAGCCCCGCGCGGGCGGGGCTTGAAAGTACATGGGCGTGGCCGCCCGCTGATGCCTGGCGGCATCGTGCGGGCGGCGTCTGCCAATTGGTCTCGTGCTTAACATCATCGTTTGATATCCGCCTTCGTCCGCCTTCGCGCCACGCGCTTCGGCGCGACAGGCGCTGACGGAACCTGTGGACACAGCCCGTTTGCGACGTAGCCGGGCCGGGTAAGTCCATGCCCGGCGAAGTTGAATGGGCCCACCAGGATTCGAACCTGGGACAGGCCGGTTATGAGCCGGCGGCTCTGACCGCTGAGCTATAGGCCCGTAAAAGTCGACAGTCGATAGTCTACAGTCGATAGTCGCCAGTCAGACCTATGACGTTCGTCCTTCGAGGAACGCACGCAGTTTCCGACTGCGCGACGGATGGCGAAGCTTCCGGAGCGCTTTTGCTTCGATCTGCCGAATGCGTTCTCGCGTGACGGCGAAGTTCTGCCCCACTTCCTCGAGCGTATGCTCGCTGCCGTCGCCGACGCCGAAGCGCATCTTGATGACGCGCTCTTCGCGCGGCGTCAGGGTCTTCAGCACCGACTCGGTCTGCTCCTTGAGATTGAGGTTAATCACCGCCTCGGCAGGGGAAACCACCTGCCGATCTTCGATGAAGTCGCCGAGATGCGAATCTTCCTCTTCGCCAATCGGCGTTTCCAGCGAAATCGGCTCCTGCGCGATCTTGAGCACCTTCCGCACCTTCGACACCGGAATGTCCATCCGCTTGGCGATTTCCTCGGACGTCGGCTCGCGGCCGAGCTCCTGGACGAGCGCCCGGGATGTGCGGATGAGCTTGTTGATCGTTTCGATCATATGCACCGGAATGCGGATGGTGCGCGCCTGGTCGGCGATCGCGCGGGTAATCGCCTGGCGGATCCACCACGTTGCATAGGTCGAGAACTTGTAGCCGCGCCGGTACTCGAACTTGTCGACCGCTTTCATCAGGCCGATGTTGCCTTCCTGAATCAGGTCGAGGAACTGCAGGCCGCGGTTGGTGTATTTCTTCGCGATCGACACGACGAGACGGAGGTTGGCTTCGACCAGCTCCTTCTTGGCCTGTTCGGCCTGCACCTCACCGCGGTAGATGGTGTCGAGCGTCGCCCGTAGGTGCTCGGTGCTCTGCTCGAGCTCGTCGGTGCGCACTTTGACCGCCGCGCGCAGGTCCTTGATCCGGCGGTTCATGTTCTTCTTGTCTTCGTCTTTCAGCTTCGGCGGCTTCTTGCCCTTCGGGTTCATCTGCCGCTCGATCCCCTCGGCTTCGCGCTCGATTTTCCGGACCGACTCGACTTCGTCCTTGATCTGCTCGATGAGCCGGCGCTTGACGAGCTCGGTGAACTCGACCTCGCGGACCAGCTGCGAGAGCTCGACCTGGGCGCGCATCACCGCCCACCGCGCTTTGCGGTACTTGCGCTTCTGGCGCGTGTCGCTGCCTTTCGCGGTTTCGCTGAGCTTCTCTTCGAACTTCTGCACGATCGCGCGCTGCTTGCGGATCGCGTCGATCTGCTTCAGCACTTCCTTGGCGCGTTCGTCGACGCGCTCGTCGGTAATCTCGTCGTCCTGGAAGATGACGAGCTCGCGGATGGTGCGCGTGCCGGCTTTCAGCTGGTCGCCCATCGCGATGATCATCTTGGCGACGGTCGGCGTCCGCGAAATCGACTTGATGACCGCGAGCTTGCCGCGTTCGATGCGGCGGGCAATCTCGACCTCGCCTTCGCGCGTGAGCAGCGGAACGGTGCCCATCTCGCGGAGGTACATGCGGACGGGATCGTTGGTCTTGTCGAGCGCGCCGGGCGTGAGGTCGAGCTCCATCTCCTCGCTGCCCTCGGCCGTCCGGTCGAATTGCTTCTCCTGGAGGTAGGTCTTCTCCGAGTCGACAACCTCGATGCCCGCGCTGCCAAACGTATTGAAAAGGTCATCGAGCTCGTCGGACGAGGTGATCTCGGCCGGCAGCAGTTCGTTGACCTCGTCGTATAGCAGGTAGCCCTTTTCCTTCCCGATGGAAATCAGCTGCCGTACTTCGTCGTATTTTTCTTCAATCGACAAGCGTTCCTCCTGCAAGTCACCCGGTGCTCGAACCCGACATGATAACCGATAACGACGATTTCCTGTCTCTCTAATGCACTGTTCGCGACAGCACTTCGAGCTCGCGTGCTAAATTAAGTTTTTTCTCGAGCAGATGCGTGTCCGGCGATGCACCCGATTCCTGCACGCGCGCTATCTCACGCTGAATCGCGGAAAATTCACGATGTACCCGAAGTTGCTGGAGCTCTCTGGCACAACTGAGCGCAGACCATGGTGCGCCCGGCTCAGCCGCAATTCCCGTCACCAACTGCGCCTCTATAGAAGTTAGACGCTCAAGAAGGGCAGAAGGCAGCATGGCTGGAGGTTTATCTGCAAGATTTTGTGCCTCTTCCAGGATGTGCCGGGTAGGCAATCCTTCTAAGTCATTATCCTGCAAAAGCTTGAGCGCCACCATCCCCTCCTCGGGCTGGTGAATCAGGGCCCAAATCAGCCCTTTTTCGGCCTGTTTGACCTGCCCGAAGTTGGGCATCTCGCGTGCGGTCAGCTCCGGTCGCCTCTGGACGGCCGCTTTTCGGACCTCGGCGCGCACGACCTCTTCTGTAATACGCGCTTTGTGGGCCAAACGATCACCGAATTGGTCACGGGCCGCCTGATCCGGAATACGGGCCGCAACCGCAAGCATCGCGGTCAGAAACTGCCGGCGTCCCTCGTCGGTATTCAGGTCGTGCACCGCGGCGGCGCGATCCAGCAAGTACTCGAGATAGGGGCGGGAATTTTTCAGCAGTTCGAGATATGCGTCCCTGCCTCGTTTTTGTACGACGCTGTCAGGATCTTCGCCAGCGGGGAGCACCGCCACATTCACCTCGAAGCCTTCGGCCACCAGCAGCTCGCATGAGCGGGCTGCCGCCCCCTGGCCGGCTGCGTCGGGATCGAAGCTCAGAATCACCTTCGATGTGAAGCGCCGCAGCAATTGCGCCTGGGCCGGCGTCAATGCGGTCCCGGATGAGGCGACGACCGGGGTGATGCCGGCCTGGATTAGCTGCGCGAAATCAAAATACCCCTCTACTAAGACGGCGTAGCCGAGCCGGCGGATGTCCCCTTTGGTGAGATTCAGGCCGTAGAGGGTCTTGCCCTTGGTGTAAATCGTCGTTTCGGGCGAGTTCAGGTACTTCGGCTGCTGATCTTTTTCCATCGCGCGGCCGCCGAAAGCGACGATCGAGCCCGCGTCGCGCGCGATAGGGATCATCAGGCGGCCCCGGAATCGGTCTACGGTCTGCCCGTTGTCGCGCTCGACCGCCAGACCGCTGCGGACGAGCAAAGGCAGCGGCAGACCTTCCTTCATCAGCGCCGTCTTCAGTCCTTCGTATGCCGGTGGGGCGTAGCCGATACCGAGTTTCTTGATCGTGTCGGCGGTGATGCCGCGCTCCTGCAGCATCCGCTGTGCTTTTCGGCCAGCCGGCGCCGACAGCTGCGCCTGAAAATATTCCAGCGCGCGCTCGTGCGCCTTGAGCATGGCTTCGCGCTCTGCCGCGTCGGCATGCGCGTCGCGGCCGCCCACCTGCTCGGGAATCTGCATGCCGAATTTGGACGCGAGATGCTTGACGGCGTCGACGAAGCCGAGCTTCTCCTGCAGCTCGAGGAATTTGAAGACGTCCCCCCCGACACCGCATCCGAAACAATGAAAGAAGCCTTTGTCGCGATTGACGTGAAATGAAGGGCTCTTCTCGGAGTGAAACGGGCAGAGACCCTTGTACGTGGCGCCCGACTTCCTGAGCGACACATACTCCTGCACGACCTGCAGAATATCGGCCTGCATGCGCAGGTCGTCTATGAATGATTGAGGGAAGCCCACGAGGTGTATCTTGAACCTGAAATCTGGAATCTAGAATCTAAAATCTAGAATCTGGCAACATTCTGCCAGTCTTCCAATCTATCAATCCTTCAATTCCGCGATGGTCACCCCTCCGCCACCCTCCTGCGGCGATGCGGCACGGACGCTGGTGACCAGCGGATGCTTGTGGAGGTAGTCGACAACGGCGTCCTTCAACCGGCCAGTACCGAAGCCGTGAATCAGCCGCAGCGTCCGCTGCTCCGAGAGCAGGCTCTCGTCGAGGAATTTTTCCAGTCTGTCAAGCGCCTGATCGATGGTGTTGCCGACGAGCAGCAATTCGCTCGACGACACGCCCTCGCGTGGCTGCAGCTGCACGTTGACGCGAACGGGCGCGGGCTCGGGCTTTGCCGGGACGCCGCCGACCACCCGCAACTCGCTCGTCTGCGAGCGAAAACGCTTGCCTCGCACTTCCACTTCCGCTTCGCGGTCGTGCACGTTCACGACGATCCCTTCAAGACCAAGCGACCCGAGCACCACGCGATCGCCGACGACGAGGTGGCGCATCGGTGGCGCGGCCGCGACAGGAGCCGCAGGCACGGGGTCGTTGCGATATTTTTCGATCAGCGTGTCAACCGCGGTGCGCGCATCCACGCGGAGGCGCCCCACGTCGCCAGTGGACGGTTGGGCGATACTGCGCGAAGCCTGTTCCGCCAGCGTCGCCGCCTGCTTCTTCAAGTCGGCGACGATCGCGTCAATCTCAGCCCGCGCGTCACGGAGGCGCTCGTCCAGTTTCTCGTTGAGCCGCAGCCTAAACGTCTCTTCGCGTTGCCGCAGTGACTCCTCGCGCACGCGCGCCCTGCTATCGGCGTCTCCCAATGCCTCCCGCTCGCGTTTGACGAGCCGCCTCTCGTGCTCCAGCGCGCGCAGATCGCTATCGACTTTGGCGAGGTGCTCGGCGAGCTGTGCCTCACGCTGTGACAGGTTCTTCCTGGCGTTGTCGATGATCGTGCCGTTCAGGCCCAGCCGGCCGGCCATTTCGAGCGCCAGGCTTCGGCCAGGCGATCCGTACTGAATGTGATAGGTCGGCTCGTAGGTGTCCGGCGTGAACCCGAATGCCGCGGCAGTCACGCCGGGAGTCGTGGCCGCGTAGGTCTTGAGCGCCTCATAGTGGGTTGTCGAGATCACAATCGCGCCGCGCGTCCGGAAATGGTCGATGATGGCGACGCCGAGCGCTCCGCCTTCGAGCGGATCGGTTCCGGCGCCGAGCTCGTCGAGCAGAACGAGGGCCGGAAGCGCAAGCGAGCGATCCATCCCTGCGATGTTCGTGATATGCCACGAAAACGTGCTGAGGTTCGCCGCAATCGACTGCTCGTCGCCGATGTCCGCAAAGATCGTCCGGAAAACCGGCAACCGCGCTTCGGCCGCCGGCACGAACAGTCCCGCCTGCGCCATCAAGGCCAGCAGGCCCGCGGTTTTCAGGGCGACGGTCTTGCCTCCCGTATTTGGACCGGTGATCAGCAGGACCGTCGTGGGAGGAATGACCACCACATCCACGGGCACGGGATCCTTGGCCGGCATGTCTCCACGCTCGCGCCGCGTGTCGTCATCGGCGAACTGCCGTGCGACGACCCCTGGGATCAGCAGGGGATGGCGCGCGCCACGAAGCTCGAGGCGACCGTCGACGGACAGCACCGGCGCGACGCCCGAGACAAGCTGCGCAAAGCGCGCCTTGGCCTGGATCACGTCGAGCTCGGTTGCCGTATCGACAGCCTGTCGCAGCTCGATGGGTTTCAACCGGAACGAATCGGTCAGGTGTCGCAGGATGCGATGCACCTCTTCGCGTTCCTGTTGCTCGAGCGCCACGATCTCGTTGTTGATCTCGACCGTGCTCAACGGCTCCAGATAGAGGCTGGCGCCGCTGCCCGAGCTGCCGTGAATGATGCCGGGAATCGACGCTCGATGCTCTGCCTTGACGACGAGCACGTAGCGGCCGTCGCGGTCGCTGACCACCTGGTCCTGCAGATAGCGCGAGGTGTCCTTGCCCCGCAGATACGATTCAAGCGTCGATCGCAGACGCGCCCGCTGCTTGCGCATCGACCCGCGCACCCGCGACAGCTCTGGGCTCGCGTTGTCGTTGACTTCCCCGGACGGGTCGATCTTGCTGCGCACGTCGGCTATCTGGTTCTTGAACGATCCGCAATTTTCCGCAAGCGCCTTGAGCGTAGGGAAGGGCCCGCTGATTCGGCGGATGGTCGCGCACGTCAGCGCAAGCGAATCGAGGAACTCCGCGAAGGCCAGCAGCCGCAGCGGATCGAGGGCTCGCCCTTCGACCGCGAGCGCCCCGAGCACCGTGTCAAGATCCGCTGGCGCGTTCAGGGCGAACGCCGGGTTTGCGTCGAGATACTTCACACCCTCTGTCGTGGCGGCAAGCAGTTGGGCGGCGCGGTGCGGATCGGATTGCGGCTCGAGCTCGGCCAGGCTGGCGTCACCGAGCGGCGTCAGCGCAAAACCGCGCACGACGTCGACGATGGCGTCCCACTCCAATGCGCGAAGTGCACCTGTATGCATCTCTAGATTTCCGGATCTATAGACTGCGGGATCTATAGATGATTAATCCGGCTTGCGATGGCGCCGGCGCCGAAACCGTTGTCGATGTTGACCACCGACACCCCGGCCGCGCAGCTGTTCAGCATTCCGAGCAGCGCCGCGAGGCCGCCGAAACTCGCGCCGTATCCAACGCTCGTCGGAACGGCAATCACGGGGACCTTCACCAGCCCACCGATCACGCTCGGAAGCGCACCCTCCATGCCGGCGACAACGACCACCGCGCGAGCCGACGTCAACCGAGGATGTTCTCCAAGCAGGCGATGAATGCCCGCGACACCGACATCGAACAGCCGATCGACGGTGTTGCCCATGACTTCTGCGGTCACACACGCCTCTTCGGCCACCGGCAGATCCGAAGTGCCTGCAGCTGCTACGAGGATGGTCCCGCGGCCAGGCTGAACGTCCTTCTGACGGTACGTGATAGTACGGGCAAGAGGCTGATAGATCGCCCCGGGAACTTTCTTCTCCACGCTCTGGAACGCGTCTTCGCTGGCGCGGGTCACAAGCAGCGTGTGTCCACGCGACACGATCTCGACCGCAATCGAAGCGATTTGTTCGGGCGTTTTCCCTAAACCAAATACGACTTCCGGGAACCCCTGGCGCAACTCGCGCTGGTGGTCGACCCGGGCGAACCCGAGGTCCTGAAAGCTTCGCGCGTTCACCAGCTGCAGGACCTGTTCGGCGGCGGCCTCGGTAGACAAGCCGCCCGACCGTACTTGGTCCAGCAATTGCTGCAGGTCGGCCACAGTGGCGATTGGAGTATAATCTGCGGACGCTTTCGCCCCGACCTTGCTCACGGCATGACTCCCTCTGACACCATCATCCTCGTCAGTTACTTCTTTGTCCTGAGCATTCTGGCCGTGTACGGCTGGCATCGGTACTACCTCGTGTATCTTTACATGAGGCATAAGGATTCCCAACCATCCGAACCGGAGCCGCTCGACCCGCTGCCGGTGGTGACGATACAGCTCCCTATTTACAACGAGATGTACGTGGCAGACCGGCTGATTGAGGCCGTGTGCCGCCTCGACTACCCGCGGGAACTGCTCGAAATTCAGGTTCTGGACGACTCGACCGACGAAACCTGCGAAATCGCGGAGCTGGCTGTCCGGCGGCATGCGGCGCAGGGTATCGACATCAAGTACATCCACCGCGCCGACCGAACCGGTTACAAGGCGGGGGCCCTCGAAGCCGGGCTGCAGGTAGCCCGCGGCAGCTATATCGCCATTTTCGACGCCGATTTCCTTCCGAAGTTCGATTTTCTCCATCGCCTGCTGCCACACTTCGCCGACCCCAAGGTCGGCATGGTGCAGGCGCGCTGGGGGCACATCAACCAGGATTACTCGCTGCTCACGAAGATCCAGTCGATCCTGCTCGACGGCCACTTCGTGCTCGAGCACGGCGCCCGCAACCGCGCTGGACACTTCTTCAATTTCAACGGCACGGCGGGTATGTGGCGTCGCGAGACGATTGGCGATGCGGGGGGCTGGCAGCACGACACCCTCACCGAAGACTTGGATCTGAGCTACCGCGCGCAGCTTCGCGGCTGGAAGTTCGTGTTCCTGCCTGACGTCGTGTCGCCGGCCGAAGTGCCGGTCGAGATGAATGCTTTCAAGTCACAGCAGCACCGCTGGGCGAAGGGCTCGATTCAAACCTGCAAGAAGCTGCTGCCGCGGATACTGCAAGCCGACCTTCCGGCATCGGTGAAGGCCGAGGCCTTCTTTCACTTGACGGCGAATTTCAACTACCTGTTGATGACCGTCCTGTGCGTGTTGATCTTCCCGTCGATGGTGATCCGCTACGAGATGGGCTGGTACGAGATGCTGCTCATCGACGTGCCGCTCTTTTTCGCGGCGACGATGTCGTTCTGCAACTTCTACATGGTCTGCCAGCGGGAAATCCACACCGACTGGGTGACGCGGCTGCGCTACATGCCGTTCTTGATTTCGATCGGCATCGGCCTGTGCGTGAACAACTCAAAGGCAGTGCTCGAGGCGCTGTTCGACAAGAAGTCTGAGTTT
>Ga0184625_10000038_pt1 | contig 29589 bp, 44 predicted proteins | sample PLM3_30_b1_FD_133151 | JGI IMG/M metagenome (GOLD analysis project Ga0184625, IMG submission 133151) | Groundwater sediment microbial communities from an aquifer in East River, Colorado, USA - PLM3_30_b1 | ecosystem: Environmental > Terrestrial > Soil > Riparian zone | place: USA: East River... | reverse complement strand
GCCGGAATCTCCTCTTTCGCCGCGAGGACATCCCTTCGGAGGACTTCGCGAAGACCGCCAACTCGGCGCTGCCTATGGCTGGGATCACGAGTGGCGAGCGGCTGACAAGCTCGCGCAGATCAAGCGCAAGCTGATTATCGACGGCACCGCCGCGATCCAGTGCTACTTCGATCCGACCGTGGGCAAGGAGCTCGGCGAGATGCCTGTCAAGGACGGGCAGGCGGTTTACGACGGCGAGAAGGCGCGGGCGTACATGGCCGAGGAGGCGGTCGAAGGCCGCCGGCCGCAGCTCCGGGCGATTCGCGAGGGCCGGATCTGTTGGCATCCACGCTCCGTCTTCGCGTTGCTCGTGCCGCCGAGCGTAGAGGACGAGGAGCTCTTTCCGTGGGAAGCGATCGTCGAAGCCGTTTCGATCGACAAGCTGATCGAACGGTACGGCGATCGCGCGAAGGGTCTGAAAGAGGAACCACTCGCCGCGCTCGAGCAACTCGGGATCAAAGACACGATCGAGGTTGGCTTCGAGAACGAGCCTGACTCCGACACCGGCTCGCCGGGGAAGCTCGATGGCTACGTCGCGAAGATCACCTACTTCGAGCGGCCGTCGACGAAGTACGCGCGCGGCCGCGTCATCACCTACGCTGGCGACAAGCTGCTCGAGGAGCCGCGGCTCGAGCTCCCCTACAAGCGCCCGAACAGTGACTACCACTCGGGCATCGTCTACTTCCACTACTGGCGGATCGAGGGCCGCTTTTGGGGGCGCGGGCTGATCGAACCCGGCAAGGGCATCCAGCGGACATACAACAAGCGGCTGCAGCAAGAGGCGATCACGATCGACCGCGGCCAGCCGTATGTCCTCGCCGACGAGCAGTCCAACATCAAGCAGACCGAAACGCCGCTCGAGGTAGTCCGGTATCAGTCTGGCGGAACCCCCGCGCCACAGGCTGTCTCCGGCGTGCCCGTCCACGAGTCGCTCTGGCGCTCGAAGGACGGACTCAAGGAGGACCTGCAAACGGCGATGGGGATTCACGCCGTTTCGACCGGGGAGGCGCCGACGCGCGAGACAACCTTCGCCGAGCTCAACCTGCGCGCCGAGAAGGATCGCGTCAAGCTCGACCCGATCTTCGAGGATTTCCAGGGCGCCGTCGCGACTCTGACCGAGCTCTCGGTCTATGACATCCGCAACTACTGGCCGCAGGACAAGCTGATGGCGATCGCCGGGGAGGAAGGCCACGCCGAGGCGATCCAGTTCCAGGCCGAGAAGCTGCCGGAGTTCTTCCTGACCGAGCTCTCGGACTCGGCGAAGCCGCGCTCGGACGCAGCCTCAATCCAGCTCGTGATGGATCTCTGGCGCGCCGACAAGGAGGAGGCAGCCGCCACAGGGCAGCCACCGAATCTCGACCTGGGCTGGCTCAAGGGCTCGCTCGAGGCGGGCAAGCCGCTCGACTTCCCGGAGTCTCAGAAGGACATTCAGACGCAGAAGGCGCGCTGGGAAAACTCGCGGATGCTCGCCGGCGACCTCCCGAAGCCGCTCGAGTACGACGACCCGGCCGTCCATATCCCGATTCACCGTGAGGCGCAGATCGAGGCGGAGATGGCCTACGACGAGGAGACCTGGCACATCTTCGAGGCGCACATCGCCGAGACCATGCAGCTCGCCGACCTGCTCGCTACGCTCGCCGCGAAAGAGGAGGCGGAGTCTCAGGCCAACCTCGAGGATGCGGTCGGCCAGCAGGAGGCGCAGGCCGGTGAGCAGGCCGCCGAATCAGAGCACGCGCGCCAGCTCGAGCTTCAAGACCAGCAACAGAAGGCAAAGGCAAAGGAGAAAAAGCCATGATCGAGGACATCGTTCCGGTATCCGATGAGATCGCGTTGAGCGTAGGCCGGGGGAGAGTCCTCGAGGACGACGTTCCGATCCGCGGCCACGTTCTCGTCGAACTATTCGGCCCTGACGGCGAGCTCAAGGAAACCCGCGAGGTTGACAACCTCGTCGTCACCGCCGGCAAGAACCACATCGCCGACCGGCTCTCCACGTCACCCGGCGGGGCCGCGATGGGCTGGATGGAGATCGGCACGAGCTCGACCGCGCCGGCCGCCGGCGACACGACGCTCGGCGCAGCGATCGACCGCAACGCGCTCACGTCCGCGATCGACGCCGGCAACGTCATCACCTACGTTGGCGATTGGGCCGCAGGCGACGGGACCAACTCGGCGCTCCGAGAAGCGGGGATCTTCAACGCGGCCTCGGCCGGCACGATGCTCGCCCGCGCGGTCTACACGCTGATCGACAAGGGCGCGCTCGACACGCTCAAGATCACCTGGACCGTCACGATCGGCTAAGCGATGACTGACGACATTCTTGTCGACAACGGTTCGCTGACCGACTACAACGTCGCGACCGACGACGACGGATCCGGCAAGCACGTCCAGATCGTCAAGCTTGCGCAATCGGCGGACGGCTCACGCACGCCGATCGTGGCGGACTCGAGCGGCTTGCAGGTCCAGGGCGGGATCGTCAACAACCATATGGCGCCGGCCTCGCAGTCGGCGAGCCTCACCGGGACAGGGCAGGCGCTTACGATCGTCCTGCAAGGCCGCGGGGCTGTCGGCTTCGAGATCTCGGGCACGTTCGTTGGCACGGTTCAGTTCGAGGCTTCTGTCGACGGCGGCACGGACTACTTCTCCGTTGGCGCGATCGACGCTTCGGACGGGTCGATCGACTCGAGCGCGACGGCGATCGGCAACTGGACGATCGGTACGTCGGGCTACTCCCACTTCCGCGTCCGCTGCTCGGCGTTTACGTCAGGCTCGATCGCCCTCGCCAGCATCGCGACCTATAGCACCCGGCTCGTCCGTATTGAGAACGAGCCTGTCTCCGTCGATGACAACGGCGGCTCGCTCACGGTCGACGATGGCGCCAGCTCGCTCACAGTTGATGCGGTCGACCTCGACATCCGCAACCTCGACGTAGCGCAGGACGATGTTCGTGTCGGCGGGATGGCGGCGAGTGACGCCGCGGTAGCCGACAACCCCGTTACGGTCGGCGGCCGGGCCTCGTCGGCGGCTCCGACCGAAGTCTCGACAGACGGCGATGCGGTCTTTGCGTGGCTGACCAAGCGCGGGGCGATGATGAGCGCCCCGCAGCTCCATGCGGCGGTCGACGGCGCGCCTTACACCCTTCTCTCCAAGACCGTCCAGACGACGACGACGCAGACCGGCTCGGACGTTCTCACCGTCACGTCCGGCAAGAAGCTCGTCGTCACCTGCGTTCAGATCCAGGTTGGCGGGACAGTGGCCGGCGCGGTCCAGGTTTGGTTCGGGGCGAACGCTGACACGACCTACTCACGGGGAACGGACAAGGCCATCTTCGACGGCGAGTTTGCCCCCTCGGCGACTCTCAAGCCCGGCGTGGTTCTCTCGCCCGCGGTCCCCTTCATCGGAGCCGTGGACGAGGAGATCCACCTGACGACCTCTGCGGCGATCAACCCGCTCACGATCACCGTTTGGTACTACGAAATCTAGGAGGGAGTCATGGCTCAGTATCTCGTCATCTACCCGCGCGGAGGGGATGTTCCGCCGCTCGGCCTCGTCACCGCGCTAGACGTTTTTCGCGTCGATGCCATCAGCGAGCAAGCGGCAGTAGCGGCCGCCCTTGGAGCTTGGAGCTTGACCAACGGCACCCACTTGTGGGTAATGCCCGCGGCCGCACTCGGCCGCTATCTCGTAACGGCAACTGCCACGCCGGACTAAATGGCCTTTCCGGCCATCGAAAGTTTCCGCCCGGCCGCAGATGATGTCAACGGCGGAGCGGCCGTCAACGGTGCGACTGCCGCCAGCAGCCACGTTGTAAACCTGCCCGCAACTGTCTCGGCGGGTTCGCTGCTTTTCATCGCTGGGCGTTGCGCAGGAGCCGGCGCGATCGCCATTACCGGCGGCGGATGGACGATCGTTCAGGACTCCTCCGATGCCTCGGATGACGTGAGCTTTTGGGGCTACCGGGATACTCTCGCGGCCGGCACCGAAGGCGGCACGTCGATCACCGTCACCCACGGCGCTACGCTCAAGTTCGTCGCGGAGACAGCGAGCATCACTGGCGCTGAGAATCCCGCCACCCGAGCTCCGCAGAGCAGCACGGTCGCCGTAGCGGTTTCTCAGAACGTCGACCCCACGGCTTGCACGCCGACCGGGGGAGCCAAGGATTACCTCTGGCTTTGGGTCGGTATGTGGGACGGCGAGCAGCCTACTTCTAAGACCCCCGCGACGAACTACACAGACCGCTCCGACGCTACTAGCGGCACGGCCGGCGCGGCGACGACCAACGTCCAGATGAAGATCGGTGACCGGCAGTTGAACGCTGCCAGCGAAGATCCGGGTGCGGTAGCAACGGGGATCGCGACCCCTACTGGCTGGACAGCATGGTGTATCGCCATCCATCCCCCTGCCGCCGGCGGAGCGGCCGAGGACCCCTACCCCTACGTCGGCGCAGGCTACTACCCAACGCAGGGCTAGATGGGGGGTTTGCTCACCCTCTTTCGGCCGTCGACGGCGGCTGCCGGCACCAATTGGCAAGTGCCGATCGACGATACGCTCGCTCTCTCGGACGCGCTCTCCTTTGGGCGCGACATCCATCCAGCCGACACGCTTGCCCTCTCTGACGCGCTGAGCTTCGGCCGCGACATTCATCTGGACGAGGGTGTAGTTGCGCTCGTTGACGCGATCACGAAGTTCAACCGGGAGATCCACATTGACGAGACCGCCGTCCCGATCACCGATGACATCGTTGCCTCGCGTGGGCTCGAGCTCACGATCAACGATGCGGTTGGCCTCGCCGACAACGCGTCCACGGAGACAGGCAAGGGGATCACGATCAATGACACCCTCTCCCTCTCCGACGCGCTCACGTTCGAGCGCGGGCTCGGGATCGCGGAGACCGTCCCGCTCGTCGACGCGCTCGCCTTCGCTCGAGACATCCATCTCGCCGATCCGGTCGCTCTGGCCGACGCGCTCAACTTCGGATTCGACCTTCACATCGCCGACGTGCTCGGGCTCGCCGACAACGTGCTGGCGGAGAAAAACCCGTTCGTCGCGACGGGGCAGGAGTGGCGCCCGAATCACCCCGGCAAGCACGAGCGTTAGCCCGGCCGTCCGTCCCCCGTATAAGTAGATGCTCTACACGTTCACCGCCGACCGGCCCGTGGTGGCCGGCGAAGGGCACAAGCTCGCAAGCTGGCATCTCTCCGCGTCCACCGCGACGATCGTGGAGTTCTGCAACGGCGATGCGTCGGCGCCGATGTTCCAAGTCCAGGTTCCGGTCACGGGCTCGGCGTCACAGGCGTACCCGAAGCCGCTCCACTTCCCGCGCGGCCTGCACGTCGAGATCGTGAGCGGCGGCTTTACCCGCGGGGCGATCGACCTCATCTAACCCAAGGAGAAGACGACCTATGGGCAACTGCACAGCCGTCATCAAGAAGAAGAATGTCCGGCCCTACGGGCGTTCGACCATCGTCCAGATCAGCCTCTCGTCGTCCTACGCGACGAACGGCGACACGGTGCCGCTCGCCATCCTCGGCATCGGCAACCGGCTGAGCGCGCTGCTCGGCGTCGGCGTCACCACGCCGGCCGGCCACGCGGTCGAATACATCCCGGCGGCGAACGAATACACAGCGCCGAAGCTGCGCGTTCGGGACGTGGCATCTGGCGCGGAAATCTCGAACGCGACGAACCTCTCGGCGCAGAGCATCGTGGTCGAGGCGATCGCCTCGCCGTACAAGTAACACGAGGAGCAGGAGGAGAAACAATGGACACCGAGTTCACAGACGATCCACGCGAGACCGATCCCGATCCGGGCGACGTTACCGACGCGCCCGAGACCGACGCGCCGGCGTTCGACTACGACGCGCCCGAGTTCCAGGATGCGGTCGCTCGCGCGGCCTCCGAGCAGATCGGCTCCATGCTCGAGCAGGCGGGCCAATACGACGAGCAGGACGATCCGTCCGCGGAAGGGATCGACCCGGCCTTCCTACAACTGATCGACCAGCGATTCGACAAGCGGATCGACCAGCGTTTCTCGCAGATCGAGCCGACCGTCGAAGCGTTCCGGGAGCATCAGAACCAGCAGACGATCGATGGGTTCATCGGACAAGTCCCGGCGATCTCGGAAGCTCAGGCCTTGCTGCCCGAGGACTCCGAGGTACAGGCCGAAAACCTCACCCGCCAGATCGCCTTCGCACTCGTGCCCGAGCTCGAGGAGCGGTTCGGGCAGGGATCTCAGCGCGCCGTACAGGCCGCGCTGCGCCAGGCCGGCGACATCGTGCATGGCGCAATCAAGACCGCGCACCAGGCCGGCTACCAGGCTCGCAACGCCGAGCTCGGCAGGCTCTCCGGCGCTCCGCCGCCCGGCCCTCCGTCAGCCGAAGGCGTGTCGCTCCGCGAGGAGCCCGAGTCAATCATGGCGGCAACCGACGCCTGGTCCGCACGTAACGGTCTCAGGTAAACCCCGAAAGGAGACACGCACACATGGCTGACCAGCTCACAACTGGCTGGACTGACCTCCTGTACGAGCTCCGAGGGCCACTACAGAAGGCCTATCCAAAAGGCCGTGTGCTGCTCACGGAGCTACAGCGCGACACGTCGCGCAAGAACTTCTCGGGCAACCAAGTCCGAGTGCCGATCTTCGCCGCGCCCTTGCAGGGCACGCACATGCTGGCGGAGGGTGGCAACGTCACCATCCCGCAGGTCGACGACACGAGCCAGGCGCACATCCGCATGGCGCACCAGGCGCTCCCGGTCTCGATCTCCCCGGAGCTGATGAAGCAGACCGAGGACAACTCGGCTGCGAAGGCCGTCGCGTCGAAGGCTCAGCGGGCGAACGAGTCGATGGCCCGGACCGCGAACGAGCAGCTCAACGGCGAAGGCACGGGCAAGCTCGCCGATGTCTCCGGCGGCGGCACGTCGCTGACTGCGACTCTCGATCCCGGAGCTGCTCGCCGGCAGCTCTACAAGGGTCGCATCGTCGACGTAATCGAGCCGGCCACGGGCTCCCCTGTCACGCAGGGGCTCAAGCGCAAGATCGACTCCGTGACGCTGGCGGCGGACGGCACGGTGGCGACTGTCACGTTCCTGACCGGCGCCTTCGGCGGCGGCTCGGGCTCGCTGACGTTCACGGCCACCTGCGCGATCTACATCCAGGACTCCGTGGCGGCCGGCCCAATCTTCAACGCGGGCCAGGGCTTGCAGCAGATCGGCGCCGTCACCGGAACCTTCGAGGACATCGCGAAGGGGCCGAACGAGTGGTGGCAGGGAACGGACGGACGCAACGGTCTCACGTCGGCGGCCGACCCGGATCTCTCCATCCTCGACGCCGGGATCTTGACCCTCGGCGAGCGCACCGACCTCGAGAACGTCGACTTCATCGTCGGCGATCCCGGAGTCATCCTTCTGTATCAGTCGAGCTTCTACAACCAAATGAGGTTTGCTCCCACGCGGGGCAAGCTGGACACCGGGTTCGAGGGGCCGACGTACAACGGGATGACCCTGATCGGAGACTTCGATCACCAGCGCGGAGCCCTCACCGGCGTCACGAAGGAAGTCCTGCAGATGTACGGCTACACGAAGGGTCCCGATTGGGACGAGCTCACCGGCTCTATGTGGCAGCGGTTCGGCACGGCGACGAGCCGCTCGCGAAACGTAGAGGCATGGTTGGTTGACGATTGGCAGCTCGGAGCTCACGAGTGTCGCCAGATCGTCCGCTGGCAGAACCTCAACCGGGCGAGCTAGCCGAAAGAAGCTCCTCCAAAAGTGGCCGGCGGGTTTCGGCTCCCCGCCGGCCACTTCCTCGGAGCCCTGGGGTGGCTGGCCTCTACGTCGTTGAGCAGGCGGCCGACTTCCGTGCAATTGACGCAGAGCTCGGTCGCATTGACTCTCGGCTCTTTCTGAGCTGGGAGCTCGAGCGCGGGAAGAAGCTCTACCGCGTTCTCTATGAGCGCGGCGATCTTCCGCCGCTGACTCTTTGCGACTGGCGCGACGAGCGCGGCGAGCCGTTGCCGCTCTCCTCGGGCCTGATCGAGCGGGTCAAGTCTCAGCGCCCGCGCGGCGGCCCGGAGTTCCCTGACTACGCGCGCCTGAACGAGGAACGGGCCGAGAAGGAACGGGTCGAGCTCGGGGAGGCGATGCAGGACATCGCGGCCGACATTGAGCCGCGGATCGCCGGCAGGCGCCTACCACTCTTTCACCGCGGCATCCATCTGCGGCGTGCGCGGAGGGGGGGTTAGGGCCAGTGACCTACCTCGAGATGCAGAACGCCGTGCTCGAGCGGTTCGCCGAGAACGACCGGCCGAACGTCAAGCGTTGGCTCAACCTCGCCGGCGCGTTGATTTGGGACTCCGCCTCGTGGACGTTCAAAAAGGGTGAGGCGACCCTGACTTCGACCGTGGGTGACAACAACCTAACCGGGGAGCCTTCTGACCTAGGCGCCGTCGTCGGCATCTGGACGATCCGAGGCGAGAGGCTGGCCTACTACGCACCCGCGGCGTTCCACGATTTCTACAGGGAGTCTCTCGCTACGGGAGTGCAGGCAAGCCCCGAGTCGTACACAGTCTCAAGCGTCGGTCTCCAAGTCGGGCCTCTGGCGGCGGCGAACGAGAATCTGTTTCTGCTCTACGAGAAGCACTACACAAATCTGTCGGGCGACTCCGATGTTTCCGCCATTCCGCCGGCCTACCACTGGGTCCAGGTCGCGGCCGCGATGTCGATCGGGCAGTCGAACCAGCAGGATCCCACGGGCTCCTTGCAGGACAACGTGGTGGCGCAGGGGATCGCTTCGATGCGCCGGGAGTACCTCGTCGCTGTCAAGGACGCGCCGGAGTTTTGGGGAGCGACCTATGCCGGCGGGTAAGCTCGAGAAGCGCGAGTTCCACGACTTCGCCGGCGGCCTGAACCTGATCGCCGAGGCGACCGAGCTCGCCCCGAACGAGTCGCCTGACATGCTCAACATGATCTTGACGGAGCGGGGTGCGGCTGTGAAGCGGCTCGGCAACGAAGCGGAAGCGCAGGGCTCGCTCAACAACGCCGCGCCGGCCAATCTCGGGTGGTCGAACTTCCTCGGGCAGTTCCTCCTGCAGACTGGCACGAAACTGTGGCGGCGGACAGCAATTGGAACCTGGACGGAGATCACTAGGACTGGGCCAGTGGACGCGTTCCCTTCTGCCGCCCGTAGAACGATTGCGGACTTTCGCGACGGAACTGCCGATGCGGTCGTGTTTATTTCAGCCGTAGGGTCAGAAGGAGTGCAGACCTATACTGGGTCTGGCAGTATCACTGCCGCCGTTGCTGGCCCTGCAACCTTCGGTGCAGTCTGGCAGAACAGGTTTTGGACGGGCTCCGGCGTCTCCTCGATCCTGGGCTTCTCGAACCCCGCGGTCGGCAACGCCTACCCCAACTCGGTCAACATCCGGGACAAGGACACGGCGTTTCTGAGGGCAGCCATCGCTGCGCCGATCGGGAACCTGCTCGTCTTCAAAGACCACTCCACCTACAGGATCAACGACTCGAACACGGGCTCGTACACGACGATCGACGCGAACCACGGAGCATCCGGCCCGCTGGCGGTCAACTCGCTCAAAGGGATCGTCTGTTGCGTGAACGAGGAGGGCATCTGGATCACAGACGGCAACAACGCGCTCGAGGAGGCGTCGGCGAAGATCCGGCCGCTCTTTGGCCCGACGATGCTCAACCTCGCGCTCCGGGACGGGTGGACGGTCGGCATCACGAATGACACGTTCCTGATCTCACTCTCTCGCGTGGGCTCGAGCGTGAACGATCTGACGATCGAGTTCGATCCGGTCGCCGGCTGGATGGTTCCCCACTCCTACGGCGCCGTCGCGTTCGCCCGCTCCGAGGGCGCGATCGAGGAGACCTTCCTCGCGCACACGGCTGCGGTCGGCTCGAAGGCGCAGATCCGCAAAGTGCAGAAGGGCGGCTCGGACGGAGGGGCCGCGATCGCCGCTCATTTCCGCGGCCACTGGATTCGACCGGAGCGGGACGTGCTGGCGCAGCTCCGCAGGACGAAGGTCACGGCGCGCGGCGACTTCGACTTCTACATCTCCAAGGACTTCCAGCGTGGCGACGGCGCCGTTCGCTCGGTCTCTGTCGGTGGGACGCCGATCTTCTATGGCGGCGGCGTTCCGGGGGAGTACGGCCCGGCCGGCGGCTACGGGTACGTGGATCTCTACTCGTGGGGGCCGGTGCGGTCGGCCTCGTTCCTCGTCCGGGAGAGTTCGACGATCTCATTCAACAAGCCGACTATCGTCGGCGCCGGCCAGGAGGAGGAGGGCGCGTTCTCCCTCTACGGCGTGCGCTACGACTTCATCCCGCTGGGGGATGCCTGATGCCCGCGCTCAACCTCCCGCGCGTCAAGCAGGCACAGGCCATCTCCGGCGACACGCTTATCAACCTGCCGGCGGCGGCCCTCGAGGCGCTCGTCAACGGCACGCTCGACGACGCCAACCTCGCCGCTAACGCTCCCGTCAAGTTGGTAACGACCCTTGCGGGGGAACCTGCCAGGGCGGGGGCTACCCGCCTGCTCCAAGCGGGTTCATCTCGGCTGCTCGTTACCTATGACGCGACGATCGGCAAGTACGTTTCGGACCCGCAGTTCTTCGTGAGCCAGCACGAGGCGACCTCCACCATTTCGGCGAGCCCCGTAGCTATGAGCGCGGCCGTCATGCCCAAGGTCTTCATCCCCGACTTCAAAGCTTTCTACGACGCGGGGCTGCGGCCGATGGTGGCGGGGATCAGCAAGATCGACCCTTCGGGCGCCGTCACCGGCTCAATCCGAGTGGAGTTCTTCGAGTTCGCCGCCAACGATACGGTGGGGAGCTCCGTAGGCGTCGGCCCGGCCCTGACTCACAACACGGACACCGCAACCTACAAGTCTGTCGATTGGTCTTTCGTCGCCATCTCTCCTGCCCCGACTGATGCCCACGCCTACATGGAGGTTCAAATCAGCGTGACCTCCACGGGCTGTGGGTTCTCGGATTCGTACTTTGAAATGCGATGGAGGCAGAATTGACCGCTCTCGCGATCACCCGCAGGAACGCGAACCCCTATTTGCCGGTGGAGTCCGATGAAGCCACGATGCACTCGGAGATCGAGGCTGTGGTGAACGGGAACCTGGACAAAAGCAACTTCTCCCCCGTCACCGCCGTTCCCGTGACTTCGCTGGTGGGCCTTGCGGTCCGCAAGGGCAAGGTCGCGGCACTGAGAGTGAACATGAACGGCCCGGCCAACTATCAGACGATCCGGTTCATCTACGACGACGTGCTCGGGAAGTGGGTATCGGCTCCGGTCCTTTGGTTCCACCAGCAGGCCGACCTCTCAGTCACGAACACGAGCTACGTCGACGTTCCGGCCAACACGGAGATCAACGAGGCTTGGCTCACAAACAACGCCTCTCTCTACAACGCGGGCGTCAGGCCGCAGGTCTGGATCGGCGCGAAGCTGACCGGGCCGGCAGGGGGCACTACCAAGGTCCGGGTGCGGATCGTAGAGATTCCCGCTGGCGCCGGGTTCGGCAATACGACGTACCTCGAGCCGGGGATTACTCACAACAACACCACCCCGACCTACAAGATTTCGGACTGGCACACCTGCGACATCCAGACCGTCCCGACCGATACGGGAGGCTCGGCGATCTTCGTGGTTGATGTCGCCGTCACTACCGGCACCGGCACTGTCAGCCAGCTCAACGCCTATCTCAGGTGGGTCAGTGCCTAGCCTTACCGTCGACGATCCGACCACGGGTGAGGAAGTCCTCGCGGACGACGTAAACAACCGCCGAGCTCAGATCGAAACGGTGGTCAATTCCCTGGACGATACGAATCTCGCGGCCGACTTCCCCACGGTGACGGGAACCACGATCGCGGGGCTGTCGCCGGACGAGGGCCGGCTGGGGCTCATCCGGCTGGGCTCTACTCCCTTCCAGATCGCTCAGCTCACGAACAGGGATCACGTCCAGAGTGGGGTAGTCAAGCCCGATCTATTCATCTCGGACTGGAAGCCTCTGATCTTCCAGCACGAGGTACTCACGTATCACGTCGCGGACAACAGCAGGGATTGGTCGGTCAGCGCGGGTTTCCCCGTGACGACTATGCCTAACGGGTTCATCCCGAACGCCAAGGCGTATTTCGACGCGGGCTTCCACTTGCTGCTTCACGCCGGCGGCCTGATGACCGTTTCTGCCAATCTCGGCATCAACTCCTCCCTGTTGGAGTTCCGGCTCAATTTTCAGAACGTAGACAGCGGCGATACCGCCCTAACGTCGATTGCCACCACCACCATTCAGGCGCTCAACTACAGCGGCGGGCTCGGGACTTCGTTCTACTGGATTGGCTTCTCTAAGCACGCGCCGGCTATGACCAAGGCTCACCTAGTCGTCACGCCGCGGAGCTACCACGAAATCCATATGACCGTCGACCCGTCCGTCCGAGATGTGTTTTGGGATCGCCATTCCGTCCATTACGCCTGGATCACGGCCTTCTCCTAATGCCACTCCCTCGTCCTTCCAGCGCCGACCCGAAGAAGCTCTATCAATGGGCTACGCAATTCGTTCAGGCTATGGAGACTGGCAAGTCGATCATTCTGCCTCTTGCGTTGATCGATACACAGACTCTCCTAGCCGCCGCTGCCTCAGTCACGTTCCAGGTTCCGCAGGACTTTTCCCATTTGTTTCTGATTGCGAACCAGGAGAGTTCCAGTGGGGCCACGGGATCATGTTGGAGGGCTAACGGAGATTCAGGCACCGGCTATTTTTGGGAGGAAATTGATGGTATTGGGGCGGGGGTTAATGCAGGGGGCGCTGCGTCTGTTACGTCAGCGAGATTCTCTGTTGCCTGGGGCGTAGGGAACCCTTCGGCTTCTTTTACGGTCTTCCCCGCATACAGGGTCCCTCTATTGAAACGCTCCCTAAGCGTGATGACAGGCTATGACGGGGCAAACCTCAACACAAGGGTTTTAGGCTCGTTGTGGCAAAGCACGGCCCCGATTACCTCTCTTACTCTTTTGCAGGATACAGGTGTGAACTTTGTAGCGAATTCGACATTCTCCCTCTACGGTCTGAGGTAAAGAGATGGCCTACGACGAACCGACACCACAGGGCGGCCGCAGGCCAGCTCGCCGCCCGCCCGCCCGCCGAGGCGGCATCGCCGGCGCACTGCGCGGAGTCGCCCCGCCGGCCGATACTGTCGGCGTGCTTCGTGGCGCGATGGGCCTCGAAGGCGACCAGCCGGGCGTCAATCCCTTCGACTTCTCTACCGACCCGATCCTGCAGCGGATCGCCGCGCTACAGACCATGCGCCGGCAGGACGCGCAGGCCGAGGCAACACGGCTCCGCTCGGAGCTCGACATCGAGTTCGGCTTCGGTGCCGCCGGCGACACTAACCCGTTCTCGGTCCGCGCCAAGCTCGCCGAGCAGGAGCAAAAGGCGCCCGGCAAACTCGACGAGTCGCTCAACCCGAGCAACCTTTTCTACTCGTCGACGCGCGATACCCGGCAGGCCGATCTCTCCAAGTCACTCCTCGAGGCGCGCGCGAGCGCCGAGGGCGCCTACCGCAAGCGGGGCAGTGACATCGAGGGCGGGCTCCGCTCCGCACTTCTGAACGCCGACGAGGAGGACGCGCGCGCGCGCGAGGACGCGGCCGAGCGGTTGCGGGAACGGCTCGGCGATCTCCCGGTCACAGCAGCGGCTCGCGCGCAGCCGGGAGGGATCAGGGCGGCACTTAGGACGATCCGGCCGCAGCCTCCACGTCGACCTCCGCAGCGTCGGCCAGGATTGAGGGAGCAGTAATGCCACGTCCACGCCGCAGGCGCCCGCCAGTCATCCGCGATCCGCTTCTGCCGCTCGGGCCGAAGACGATCCGCGCGCAGATCAGTAAGGACACGCTCGCCTACACGAACCCGCTCGCGGCCGAGCTGACGCGATCGCTCAACGCTCGAGCGGCCGCCGGCGCGCGCAACATCGCCGGCGTTAGCGATGAGCTCGCCCGCAGCCTGATGTCATACCAGGGGCAGGTCGGCGGGATCTACGACCGCTCGATCGGCCAGCAATCCGCGCTCAACACTCAAGTCGCGGACCGGCTCGCCGCGGCCGGCCAGGGGGCCGCCGACACGCTTCGGGCTCGGCTCGCTCAGAGCGGAGGAAACCCCGGTCTCGCCGATGCGCTTGCCAAGACGGGGCAGGGGGCGTCGGCCGCGGGCTTCGCAACCGGCGCAGCCGAGATCGGTCAGCTCACGTCGAACCGCGCATCCGGCGAGCAATACGCATCTGCGCTCCCCGGCATCGCGAAGCTCAGTGGCTTGCAGGGCATCCGCGAGCTGCAGGCCCGGAAGATGCAGGAGCTCGACGAGGGGATGGCTGACATCCGATCGCGCGGGCTCGCGTTCGGCGCTCAGGCCGCCGGCGAAGCGCGCACGCGCGAATTCAACAAGGCCGTCGCCATGCGCGGCTACGGGCTCGACGAGGCGAAGATCATCGCGGGGCAGCAGAAGGTTCAGACGCAACAGGCGGCGGCGACACGGCGGACTCAAATCCAGCAGCGCAACGCGAACCAGCGGGCGGCGAACCAGCAGGCGGCACAGACCGAGCGCACGCAGATCCAGCAGCGCAACGCCAACAAGCGAGCGACGGAGCGGGCAGCGCAGACGGGCAGCCAGGTCGATATGGCGCAGTCGCGAGCTCGCGGGTACTACGTCGACAAGCACGGCCGGCCGATCCTCTCGAAGCAAGGCGGCCGGATGTGGCTTCCGCTCCGCTCGAGGGACGTTTACAAGAACAAGAAGGCTCCCAAGAAGGACGAGAAGAAGACCGAGTCGGCGTCCGGCCTCAACCCTGACGGGTAGCCGATGCCACGCAAGAAGCCGGTCTACGCGATCCCGACCGTCACGGCGCACGGGCGGACGGTCTACGCACCGCCGAAGAAGAAAAAGCCCCGTGCGGTCCGGACCGCGAAAAAGCGGTCCGGACCGCAAACGGAACTTCCGAAGTCCGTAAAGCTCGGGCCGGCCGACTCCGGGCGCGAGAAACGGCGCGACCAGGCGGCATCGACTCAGCGGCGGACGGCCGTCGCGAAGCGCAACGAGCGCGAGCTCCGCGAGCACGGCTTCGCCGGCGCATCGCAGCGCGAGATGGGCCGCCGGCAGGCCGCGGTCGCTCGCCAGAACGTGCGCGGGCCGAAGGCGACGAAGGGGCCGAAGTTCAAGCCGCCGACGCGCAAGGAAGCCGAGGCGACCCGGAAGCGCGGGCTCGAGATGGCGCTCGAGCAGTCGGGCGTCTTCGACATCGCCGAGAAGGCGAGCCGTGTCTACGGCGACAAGTCTCCTCAGGGCAGGGTGTTCTCGATGCTCGCCGGGCCGGCAGGTGAGCTCGGCGCGAGGGACAAGGCTCTCTACGCCGCGACTGCGTTCCCGCTCTTTCGACCGATCCGCGGGGCGAAGGCAGCCGTGGCCGGCCTCGGGGCTCTGCGCGCAGGGCTCGGACGGGGCGGAGCTCGAGCGGCCGCTGAGGCTGCGTACAAGACACCGACGCTGGCGAAGGGGGCGCGGAAGATCGCGGGCGCCGGCGCGGCGAAGATTTCGCGCGCTGCTCCGCCCGTCGCGGCGAAGGCGGCCGAGAAGGTCGATCTCCCTACCGCGAAGCTCGATCTCGAAGCTTCGAGCCAGCGGCTCGCGGAGCTCGACAAGGAGTACGAGAAGCGGGTCGCTCAGACGATGCCGATGTTCAAACCGGATCCGAAGTCCGTGCGGCTCGAGACCTCTTTTCGCAACGTGCGGCGTAATCGACTCAAGGGCGGCGTCCGGCACGGGAAGTTGAAGACCGTGAACGAGGAGGCGCGCCAGCAAGCCGAGGACGCGCTCGAGGCGTTCGCCGAGAAGATGCCCGCTCACCCCGTCGCGAAGATGGTGGCGGAGCGCAAGGCGCTGCGCGCGGCGGTCAACGCGCAGGCCGAGTCGGCGTTCGACTTGCCGGTTGCGAAGGCTGCAACGCAAGCAGCTCCGGCTCCGAAGATCGAGATCCCCGAAGCGGCTCAGCTCGCGCCGGAGACCAGGGTGCGCGAGGCGCTCGGGCCGGCGCGAGCTCGCCGAGCTGCTCAGCAGGGTCTCTACCGCGAGGAGCGCCAGACACGAGTCGCGAAGGCGGCAGGGGCCGAGCAGGCTGCCGGCGGCGGCGTGGCCGGCTATCGGGCGGCGGGGGCGGAGCTCCGCGGCGAGATGCCGAAGGTGCAGTTCGAGCACTTGCGCCAGGGCAAGCTGACGCAGGGTGATCTCGACCAGCTCTTTCGCACGGTCCAGGAACACCCCGACCTTCGGTTCTATGAGAAGCGGCGGGCGCAGGACGCGCTGCTCAATGCTTTCGAGCACGGCCGGACGCCGCAGAAGTCGCAGATCAAGCTGCTACGCACGGTCTTCGGAGAGGACGCCGAGGAGATCGCGCGGATGTCCAAGATGCAGCGGTTCGGGCAGGCCGCGATTCACGCGATCAACGCACCGCGATCGCTGATGGCTTCGTTTGACCTTTCGGCTCCGTTCCGGCAGGGGCTCGTGGCCGGCGCCGGACATCCGAAAATCTTCGCTAAGAACTTCCGGCCGATGATCCGCGCGGCCCGAAGCGAGAAGGCCTACCAGGGGATCATGGACGACCTCGCCTCGCGGCCGAACGCGGACATCTACCGCGAAAGCGGACTCAAGCTCACCGACCTCACCGACCTCTCGACGCGCGAGGAGCAGTTCGCCTCGAGCATCGCAGAGAAGCTTCCACCGGTACGGGCCTCGGCTCGAGGCTACGTCGGCTTCCTCAACAAGATGCGAGCGGATGTCTTCGACAGCCTGCTCGAGACCGCGCGGGCCGAGGGCGTCAACGTGGAGGACGGCAAGTTCCTGCGTGGGATCGCGAAGTACGTCAACTCCTCGACCGGGCGTGGCAGTCTCGGGCGGGCGGAGGAGTGGGCGCCGGCGCTGAACGCGATCTTCTTCTCGCCGCGGCTGATGGCCTCGAGGATCAACTTCCTCGATCCGACGTGGTACATCCGGCTCGAGCCCTACGCGCGCAAGCAGGCGCTCAAGTCGATGCTTCGGCTGATGAGCGCGGCGTCCGTCGTCCTCGGGCTCGGCGCCTACGCCGGCGCGAAGGTCAACCTCGATCCGCGCAACGCCGACTTCGCGAAGCTCAAGCTCGGCAACACACGACTCGACCTGCTCGGCGGATTCCAACAGTACGTCCGGCTCGTCGGACAGCTCACAAGCGGCCAGATCGTCAGTTCGTCAACCGGGGAGATCATGAACCTCGGGCCAGGCCTCGGCGAGCTGAGCCGGAAGGACATCGCCGAGCGGTTCGCAGTCAGCAAGTTCGCTCCGCCGCCCTCGTTCGTCTACGACTTCTTCAAGGGCACCGACTTCACCGGCAAGCCGTTCGAGATCAAGAAGGCGATGCTGCAACGAATCACGCCATTTATTGCGCAAGACGTGGCCGACCTCTACCGCGACACGGGCAGCGTCCCGCTGTCGGTCGGTGGCGCCGGGCTCATCGGCTTCGGCTTCGGGATGCAGACGTACTCGAATCAGAGCAAGCTGGCGAAGGTCAAGACCAAGCACGACGAGTACGGCGAGCTGATGGCCGAGGGGATCAGAAAGACGGGGCTCGGGAAGGGTCTGACGCCGCAGCTCACTAAGGCGCTCGAGGTTCGCACCGCCCGCTATGAGAACCGGCAGAAGATGGGCGCGGACGATACGCGCGAGCGGTTCGAGGCGGACGTGATTTTCCTCCGCGATCGCAAGGTCATTCCCAAGGCCGCGGCAACGAAGGCGATCGAGTGGGCGCATCACACGGAGCGCGACTACCTCGTCGAGCGCGAGCTCCGCCACCTGTCCGATTGGTACTTCGACGACCTCTACGGTGACGCGCTCGCCGAGGCGAAGCAGATCCTTCGCGACAAGGGCTACGACCTGCCGACCCTCCCGCGCTGATGTCGACGTACACATCCGAGCAGCGAAAGAACATCTCGCTCGCTCGCCGGCTCGCGCGCGGCGGTTCGGTGATCGTGCTCAAGGCGCTGCTCGAGGCGATGGCCGTCGAAGCCAACTTCCGCAACGTCAACTACGGCGACCGCGATTCGGAGGGAGTCCTACAACAGCGGCCCTCGCAGGGATGGGGGCCGGCGTCCGAGTCGGCGGCCACGGACATCCGCCAGTTCCTCGCTCACGCTCGAGCTCTTACAGCCAAGGGCTTCCGCGGTACTCCCGGCCAGCTCGCGCAGGCCGTCCAGCGTTCGGCGTTCCCCGGCCGCTACGACGAGCGCGCAAGTGAGGTTCAGAAGCTCCTGCGAGGCGCTGCAGGAGCTCCGAGCGCCGGGGGTATCCCGCCTAGCGCAGCACCCGTTCAGGACGGCACGCAGTCAAATAGCGTCTATATCAAGCCTCCTGACACGAGTCGCGCGTTCGCGACGGCGTTTCTAGACCCGAAGCGGAACCCGAACGACCCGCAGGCGTTGATGAAGCTGATCGCGGGAGCTCCGTCGATGCAGCGCGGTACAGTGGTGCCATCTGCCGCACCGCAGATCGACCCGGCCCGTCAGCCCGATGCTGGCGGGCCGGTCGCGTTCGGCGGCTACGCCGGCAAGGTCATCGGAACCCCGTACCACGGCACGCACACACTCGGCGACTGGCAGTCCGACAACGCGATTGATCTAGCGATGCCGGTCGGGACTCCGATCCGAGCGCGCGTTGACGGCAGGATCGGCACGAAGATCGGCACGCTCGGCAAGAGCGGACGCTTCGCCGGCCAGCGCGTCTACGTCATCGGCGGCGGCGACGAGTTCTACTACGCGCACCTGTCGCGGCTCACGGTCAAGGCGGGCCAGCGCGTAAAAGCCGGCCAGATCATCGGCTACTCAGGATCGGCGAACGGCGTGGCGCACTTGCACTACGCTCGTCACCACGGCGATCCACGAAAGGATGAGAAACGATGAGCCCTGCACCGCGACCATTCCGAATCATCCCTTGCTCTGAGTGGCGAGCCAAGCCGGCCAAGGGCGCGATCGTCGCGGCCGGCAAGCCCAGCCAGGCGATCTTCCATCACACAGCCGGCCACGTTCCGAACTTCGAGCCGGGCGAAACGTATGCGGAGTCGTGCGCTTACGCGCGCGGCATCCAGAACTTCCATATGAACGACCGCGACTGGAACGATTCGGGCCACAACTTCCTCGTCACGCGCGGCGGCTACATCCTCGAGGGACGGCACGGCTCGGTCGCGGCCGTGATGCGCGGGGGGATGGTGGTTTCGGCCCATTGCCCCAAGCACAACAGCCAGCCGGGCGTAGAGATCGAACACAACGGCGCCGAGCCGATGACGCCGATCCAGCGCGAAGCGGCGATCTGGCTTTTCGCGTGGCTCTGTCGCGAGGGCAGCTTCGCAGCCACGCAGATTTTCCCGCACCGCCAGTTCTTCCCGACCGACTGCCCCGGCGTGCTCGCGAACGACCTGCCGAACTTCCGCCATGACGTGCAGGCGGCCCTCGAGCCCGACGCGCCGGCGCACGCGGTCTACGACGTGCGGGTCTTCAACAATGCCGGCGTGCGGATCAAGCGATGGGCGCGCACGACCGAGCCCGGCGTGATGCTGACCGAGTGGAACATCTCGGAGCACAAGCCGGCGCGGATCACGATCGACCGAGTGGATCTCTAGACGTGTGTCTGAGCCAGATGGACGACTGAGATGGGCCTGGTGGTTCGAGTGGGTAATCGCGCCCATGACAGGCCTGATTCTCGCGATCTACGGATCGCTGGGCGGGAACGTCCCGCCTCAGTTCATCCCGGTAATCGTGGGCCTCATCTGCTTCCCCTTCGCAAGAACCGTCGACCGACTGCGGCGGAACGGGTAGTCGGGATGCTGCGAAAACTCCTCGCCGCCAACCTGGGCGTGTCGATTCTGATTCTGGCCGTCGTCATCGCCATCTTCGTCGTCGGCTGGATTCACTGATGCCGCACAGGCAAGCGATGCGTTGGGCCTGGGAGCACCTAGCAGTCATCGCGCTCCTGCTCTCGGTCGTGGCGAACACCTATCTCTACTCGTCAACCCGGGACCTCGCAGCGGAGAATCAGAACCGGATCGCGGAGATTCAGCAGAGCCGCGTGGACTCCTGCCGCCGGACATATGAAGGCGTGAGGGAGATCTTCCGGCCCTTCCTCCAGCCGGGGCAGACGCCTCAGCAAGCGGCTAGTTGGGAGAAGTTCAATCAGAGCATCGACACGCTCAAGGCGAAGTGCAAGGCACAGACGAAACCGGAGGAAAACTGATGCGAGCACACGATCCCGAAGGCAACTTCCTCCAACGCAATCCCGCCGAAGTCGCGACTCCGCCGGCGATGGCGGCGGCCGTGCTGATCTGCAAGATGGCCGGCGTCACCGACATCGACACGATCGGCTACGTCGCGATCCTCGTCGCCTTCACGCCAACGGCGGTCAAGTTCCTTGTCGGGTTGCGCGCGTGAGATGTTCGGCTCCGCCAACGCTCACCGGCCTGCCTGTCCGTGTGAGCAGTGCTCGCCGCCGTACCGTCACGCCATCGACTACGGCATCCTCGACTGGCGGATCGGGGAGCTGCTCCGAGCCGGCTTCGACCTCGAGGACGCCGAGGCGCTCGCCGGCCGGATTGACATCGCCCTGCATGACGCGCTCAAGCTCGCCAAGGCGTGCGACCCACTGACCGCCACTCGGATTCTTCTGTGAGTCCCTACTGGCAGAGCGTTCTGTGGTGGGTCCCGATCCTCTGCGTCCCGCTCACCGCCGAGCTCCTTGCCGTCTTCTGGCCCGGCTGCCCGTGGAACACACTGAGCTGGACGATCTGGCAGACCTCGAGCCGCTGGGGAATCTTCGCGCTGCTCGTGGCCGGCGCGCTATTCGTCGGGATCATTCACTTCGCGTTCGCTCACTGGCCGAGCCGCAAAGCGTTCCCGCGCGAGTACGACGAGAAGTAAAACGGAGCGGCACCCCCGGTGCCCGAGGGAGCCGCTCCGTTTCCAGGGGTGCTTTTCTTACCCCTGCCAGGCGAATAGTTTTTTCACGGACACCAGGACCAAAACGGCAGACTCGACGGCCCGCCGTTCATCCATCCCCAACCATAGTTAGCGATGGTTCCCGGCGGGAACCCCTGTTGGGTCATTATCACGCACTTCCACCAGCGATAAGAACCATCCGCCATGTGGATGTATGCCCACCAGCCCCAATGGGCGTAATCGCAGTTGAAAGCACCGCCACCGCCACCAGGGTCTACGCTCATGTCGATGTTCGGGGTGGGTGCAGCCGCAGCGTCCTGTGGTGCTACTAGCTGGATGACGCTGCCCCAGGCGACGGCTTCCACGGACGATCCCCAGGCAACGGCGTCCCTGACCGCCGGCTCCGGGGTTGGTGCAAGTGCGCCGGCGCTGAATAGCGCCAGAGCCAGGGCCAGGATGATCGCGATGCGCTTCAACCTCTACCTCCTACTTCCTATTGCCTTCCGACCGTCACGGCCATTGTGCTTGAAAGTCACGACGCAGCTCGCGTCGACGGCCTGAGCCCAAAAGTGAACCTGCCCGCCAACCGCAGTCCAGTCGAGCGCGCTCGTGTAGAACGGCGGATCTCCGTTCCAGTAGTTCGTGTAGCGCGTAATCGGGATGACGGTCTTGAAACACTCGTCGAGCTCGTGTTCAACGTCCGTTACCCGTGACGCGGTAACGCCGATCGACTGGCGCATTGCCCCGTCGTTCGCGCGCAGCACGCGGACCTGCCTCTCGAGCTGGCCGATCCGGCTCCGTAGCGTTGTGCTCGTGTCGGAGCTCGAGATCGCGCTGCCGGCGTAGGTGCCGACGAGCGCGGCGATCAGTGCCGTGATGATGATGTAGTGCTTCATGCTTTCTCCTCCTGTGGAGACAATTAGTCGGGCGTCCCGCGCCCAGGGTTCGGGGGTGAGTAGGGAGATACCCGATGTGGCTTCTCCTCCTGTGGAGACTCGGCCAGGGTACGCATCGCCTCGTCTTTTAATTGACCCACGTGTGTGTAATCGGGGTCGGCAATAAGCTCCAGCGTCTTCCTTAGCCTCTCTACTTCCTCCTGGAGTTCACGCTCGCGCTCCACGTACCAGCAGGTTGATCCTTCTGGATAGATGTGGCTCACTTCTCCCCTTCGCTCTGACCGAAATTGGAGTTGCCCAGTCGTATTCGCAGGCCTCCACTTCACGGCTTCTTCTCCTGTGGGGACTCGGAACACACAGCCTCGGCTTCAAGAACCGGGTCGCCCAAGTCTCCGATGAGATAGCCGAGATCTCCACCATCCCATTCCGCGGGCACGGCTTCGATGAGATTCTGTACCCGCTGTGCCAAATTCCGGTGCGCCTCCCTCAGCCTCTCTACTCCCTCTCGAAGCTCCGCGTTGGTTCCGCGTTGCAATTGCAGTAGTTCTTCGTCGGCGAGAGTCTTTTGCCTCAGCCTCTCTATTTCCTCTCCACGCCGGAAAGCGCGACAAGCAGCCACGTCGTACCCGTCTTTCCATCTCTGGATTTCTCTCTTTAGCCTCTCTACTTCCTCCCGAAGCCGTGCATTCTCGGCTTGCGTAGCCTTCCGGTAAGGACAGACGCCACAGAGATTGTCCTTTTCCCACGCCTTGTTCAGCCTCTCTACTTCCTCGCGCAAATCTTTCGTTGCAAGCCGAAGGTTTCGCTTGAAGGTCTCTTGTTGCCTCTCTACTTCCTCTCGAAGCTCGCGAATCTCATCAGCCGCCTCTCTAAGCATTTGGGTAAGCAGCGAATTGCTGTGTCCGCGATCTTGGTCTACCGCATCGGCCATCTCGCGCATCAAGCCGAGATCACTGTTGGGTTGCTGTCTGCTCACCGACAGACCCACTCCCCGCCGCGGCCTCGAGCGTGCATCCAGGCGCCGGCTAGGACGTTCGCGAACGGATCGAAGATGTTGAAGCGGCCGTAGGGCGTTCCTCGCCACGTTGACGGGAGGAACTGGAAGACGCCTGACGCGTGCGAGTCCTCGTTGTAGAAGTCGGTGAAGTTGACGGACTCGCAGCGGGCCTTGCGCTCGAGCGTGGAGCTCGAGTAGCCGTGCGCGATCGCCGCGAGTTGGAGCAAGTGCGGGTAGTCGAAGCCGTGCCGTGCCACGCGATCGAGATTCGCGATTCGCTTATTCAGAACGTGAATGAGCCGGCCGCGCTTTAGGTAGCCGAGGCGGTAATGCTTCCGGTGCTTCTGCGCCTTCGCCAGCCGATCGCGGAGCATCATGTTCTGGCCGGCGAGATAGCGGATCGTGTCGCGCGCGGCCACGAGCTCGGGCGATGGGGGGTCTTCCCCCGCGGTTGCCACGATGGCGACTGCGCCGGCACTACAGAGCAGGACGAGTAGCGCAAGTGCGACCTTCACTCCCCGCCGCCGCCGCCGCTGACCTGGAACTTCGGACGCTCGACCGGCTTCGCCACGTAGGCACTCAGCGAGCGGGTCGGGATGGCAACGTACTTCCCGGCGAGCTCGACGTTCTTCGCGACTGCCTCTCGCGCGCTTTTTGCTTCGAAGACGCCTACGGGCTGGTAGGCCTCGATCACGCCGGCTTGTTCGACTACTCGGAGTACGCCGTACATCGTCATTTCGGACCTTCCTTCCACTTGGCTTGCAGTTTGGCGAGACAGGACGGGAAACACTTGCCTAGCCGGACCTCAGACTTCTCGAGCAGCGAGCCGCATTTCGGACACCAGCGGCTCATCGCTTCTTCCGAATCACAGCGCCGAGCGTTCGCACGAGCGCCCGGCCGTGCTCCGTGCCGGGATCCTCGACAACGACTCGCCTCTCTGCGATCGCCTGGGCGAGGAGATGCGCCCATTCGTGCGCGAGCTCACCCGTTCCGACGTTGCCGCGGCCGACCTTGTGCGTGCGCGACTTCACCGCGTGCCTTTCCGGTATCGCCAGAGCACGCGAAGTGCCTTGATCCAGTCGCGCCGTCTGCGAATGGGCCAGCCAATCCAGTCGCCGTCTGTGAAGTCGAGCCGAACCATGCTGATCTTCTTCACCGCAGGATTTCCGCGATCCGGGCCATATCGGACGGGCGCCAGACGTAGACCTCGACTCTCGCGATCGCCACACGACGCAGATCCTCGAGCCATGCTTCCTGCTCGGCGCTCAGCTTGCCCTTGTCGGATTTGAGCTCTGCGAAGATCAGCCGCCCACGGCGAACGAGAACCTCGTCAGGGAACCCCGCTGGCGAGTGCTTCGCGAGCCAAGTGTGGTAACGCCGCCAGCCAAAGAGCTTGGCCGTGTCGCGGACATAGGTCGCAAGATCCTTCTCGTAGATCGGGAGGGTCTCGCTCAAAACCAAACCTCCACGCGCTCGATCTCGCGAGTCTCTCGAGCTCCGCCCTTCGTCGTCGTGTCATAGCCGGGCGGCGGGTTGTCCGTGCCCTTCGGGTCTTCGACGTAGCGCCCGCTGTGCGAGCCTCGGACCCAGCGCCAGCCGGTGATGCGCTTGCCGCTCGTGCCGTTCGGCTCGCGCTTGTGCTCGCCGCTCGCGAGCATGGTGGCAAAGAGCGCGCCCGGCGCATGGCCCTTGGCGAGCGCGTCCGTAGCGCATCGCTCGACGCCTTCGGGGTTCTCCTTCCACGCAGCGAGTGCGAGCGCGTGCTGGCCGGCGGTCAGATGGAGTGGCGCGAGCAGCTTCTCGGGCTCATTCACGCCGACAGCTCTCTCGCAAGCGCCTGCCGGACGACCTCCGTGCAGCTCACTCCCCGCCGGGCGGCCTCGCGAACGAGCGCCGTCTTCATGCGGGGCGTTATGTCGGTGCGCAGGCGGACGTAGCCCTCTTTGCCACTCCCGTTCTTGACCGGCGCGCACTGATCGCCCGGTAGCGGCTTCTGCGGCATCAGACGGGCCCTCGAGCCGTTCGCAGCTCGCCTATGAGCGTCTTCCAGAAGTTGTTACGCCGCCGCCGCTCGCGATCTTGCTCCTGCTCGGCTTCGCGTGCGAGCCGGCCGAAGACATAGCTCGTGTTCGTTCGCCAGTCGGTCAAGGCCTCGATGAGCTCGTCCTGCCGGGCGACCTTCTGAGCGAGCTGCTCCACGTCCTTCGTGAGCTGCTCGAGCGCGATCGCCCCTTTGATTACTGGGTCTCTCATCAGAACTGCACCGACGCGAGATCACCTTTGAGCGCGCGCCAGAGCTCGGCTAGCTCCTTCTCGTTCAGATCGTTCGAGTGCCGGCCGGGGTATAGCTGCCGGCCGATCGCGGCAATCCTCTGCGGCGGAATGAACTCGCTCGCAACCAGCCGGCGGAACTCCTCCGGGCTCAGGCTCTCGGGCAGTAGCTCGGCTTGCTCGCCGCTCTCGGAGGGGGAGTCACCTGATTGAGCGGCGAGGTTTTCCGCTGGTGACTCAGCCGAGCCTCTATCGGCCATCCCCTCCGACAACGGTGGCTCAGGCTCCGCCGCAGGGGAGCCCGAGCCTCGAGCCCATTCTCCGAGCAGCCGGCCTGTCTCCTCGCTGATCTCGCGATCGAGAGGGACGAACGGCTTGTGCTGCTCCTGCAGCTTGATCGGCTGCGGGATGCCCGGCTTGTCGGCCGTGAGCAGGAACGAGATCGTCAGCTCGTAGGGGAGCGACTTCTCCGCGATCGGGACCCAGCCATCGAGTCCGACGAGGGACGCCTTCGGAACGACTTGCCACTTGCCCTTGTCGTCCTTCCGCATTTCCACCTTCTGCTCGGCGCGGAAGCAGAGGATCAAGTGGGAGCGGAGCTGCAAGAGCTCCTGGACCCAATCCTTGTGTGCCATCTTCGGCTTGATCCAGGCGCGCAGATTCGCGTTCTCTCCGCCGCCCATCCTCTCGAGCTCCTCCTGGTGCCAGTCGAGTAGGCCGCCGTCGCCGGCGTGCTCGTGGCTCACGGAGTCGACGAGGATCACGGGGAAGCCCGCGGCGTCGGCCGCTTTGATCGCCGCTCCGTACCGCTCCGGCCGGAACGGTGGGGCCAGCGGCTCGTAGCCGAACTCGAACATATCCGCGTAGTGCAGCGCGCGGCCAGCCTCCGTGTCGATCACGGCGAACTTCTTTCCGCCGGCCAGACCCTTCGCCAGCCGCATCGCGCTCATCGTCTTGCCGGAGCCCGTCCCGCCGGCCACGCCGATCAGTAGCGGGACGTTCTCACGCTTGCCGGGTCTGAACTCGAAGCTCATGCTTCCTCCTCCACCACTGCCGCGATCAGCGCGCGCTCCGCAGGAACCTCGAGCTCAGCGATCACCTGCTCGGCGTGCGCTAGGACTTCCTCGGGGATGTCCAGCGCGATCGCAAACGCGACTGTCGGAAGTGCCCGCTCGTTGTAGCCGGGCGAGCCGACCATGAGCGGAGCGTAATTCGGAGTGATCGTCGCCGCGACCTTCGGACCGCGCGGGCCACGCGCCACGCGCAGATAGACCTTCGCTTTCATGCCGCCTCCCTCTTTCGTGCCCATGCCAGCTTCGAGCGCAGCGAGCGAACCTCGCGCTCGAGCGCGTCGATACGGCGCTGCTTGCTGTCTCTCAGCCATTGAGTCTGTTCAAGCTGCTGCTTTAGCTGGCGGATCTCGCGCTCCTTGGCTGTCTCCTGGGGGTAGTAGTTGACGTGCCCATTCGGGCAGTAGAAGCTCCCGTGATCCTCGAGCCGGGCGCGTTTCACTTCGATCGGCAGGCAGAACTCGATGCCACAGTTGGCGCAGTGGATATGGGTCGCGTAGCTCATACCTTCTCCCTTTCCTCTCGCTCGAGCCAACGTTGCTCCTCGTAGGCGGGGAGCTCGGCGTAGCAGACCTTCGTCGGGTAGGCCGGCCACTCGTCACGCTCGAGGCACTCGCGCCACTTCGAGATGGCGTATTCGACCTTGGACTCCGCGATCTCGAGGGCCGCCGGCCCGAGCGATACGACGCTCAGCGCGTAGGGCGGTGCTGTCTCCTGGACGACGAACCGGAACGCCGACAGATCCGTCCATCCTGGGTGCTGCCCCACGGCTCGGAGCCCGCGCAGATAGAACGCCGCTTGCACGTCGGAGCCGATCGCGTACAGGGTCCGCGTCCACTTCTCCGGGTTCGCGCTCGCGCTCGTCGTCTTCAAGTCGTCAATCGCGGCGTGGTCGTCGCGCAGCCAGTCGAGTAGCGCGCGACACGTCACCCCGTCCTCCTCCCAAATCAACGTCTGCTCAGCGCGGCCGTCCTTGAATAGCGGCGGGTCGGCTTCGATCTGCTCGAGTTGCCCGCGCGTGGCCTGCATCATGGCTGCGACCTCCTCGGCCTGATGCGCGAGTAGCGGCGTCTTCCCTTCCTCGTAGGCCTGATCGCGCTGCTCCTTCGCCGCGTTCGTGCGCCAGCTATCGGCGTGCACGAGCACAACGGCCTCCTCCGGGTCGCGCTCCTCGAGGAGTAGCGCGTGCGCCACGTTACCGATGTCGAACTTCGCATCGTGGATGGGTTCGTAAGCCGGGTTTAGCTTCGGGTGCGCCGTCCATGCGTGCCGCGGCGAGCTCGTAACGAGTAGGTGCGCGATGCTCGAGGACAAGGACGGCTGCTCGCACGGGTCGGCGTGGTAGGCGGCGGCCGCCATCGTGAAGATTCCGGTGGGCTCGCTCATCGCTCGAGTACGGGCCGAAGTGATTTCTGCGGAACGAAATACGCCGGCGGGCGACCGTTCGGAGAACGGAGCCATTCTTCGCGCTTGGCTTCCCGGCCAAAACACCAGCCGATGACGTGGAACGTCGGGAACTCTCCGACTACAAGCACCCACGGCTTATCCTCGTGGCCTTCGGTCGGCCGGACGAGTAGGTGGCCGTGGGGGAGTTTGCTCGTGCGTACCTGAATGTGTCCTACGTCATCGTCGCTGTGATAGTCGCACCCGGCACCGGACCAATAGCGCCCGGTGCCCTTGGCGAAAGCAAGCTCGCCCAGGCATCCCTGCAAATGGAGATCGAACTGGCTCCCGCTATATCCGTACTTCGCGGCGTCGGCCCCCGCTGCCCGGCCCGCCGCATTGCGCTGCTCGGCAACAAATGTCGCGAGTGCGAGCTCTAGCTCCGTGAGCTGGACGATCACGCACCGACCTCGTGGTTACGGGTGTAGATCCCCGCGGGAGGCTCGATGCCGTTGTCTAGCTCGGCGCACTTCCTCGAGCAGTAGGGGTCGAGCTCGTAGTAGGCCCGTGGCACGCCTGCCTGCGGCTTCGGCGGGAGCTTGCCGGCTCGCTTGTTGCAGCGTCGGCGCTTGCACTTCACGCGCTCGCCTCCTGTGCCCGCCGTGATGTCAGATGCCAGCCGCCGCAGCTCGGGCATCGGTAGGCGCGAACCTCGTCGCGCTGCGACTTTCCGCGACTCGCTGCGCGGTCCGCCTCCGCGAGCGCGATCAGCGCGGCAATCCGGTCGCGGTAGCGGATCTTGTGGCAGCTCACGCGTTTCAAAACGGTTGGCCCTCGACATCGCGCTGTACTTGCTCGAGTGCGGCGATGTTGGCCTCGGTTTTGGCGATCCAGGCCTCGTCGACCGCGGCGGCAAACTCCTGCGCTACTCGAGCTTCGGCGAGATCGCCACACAGCACGCGATCGAGAACGCGCCGGCGGTCGGCCTTGATCTCCTCGAGCTCGTCGCGTAGCTCGTCGATCATCTCGCCTAGCTTGCGGCCGCGCTCCGCCCGCGCCACGTCGATAGATACGGGCGATGCGATCAGCCGGCCAGCGTCCCGTAGCTCGCGCTCGCTCATGCTTCCTTCTCCGTAGACATCGGGCGCGGGTCGGCGGCCCGTCCCGCGCCCGAACTTGTGCCGCTGGCGCTCGACGCGCCCCGCCCCCGAGCTACTTCCTGCCTCTGGCGCAGACGGACCGTCTGATCTGACGGGCTCGAGGATTGAGGCGCGTCCAGCGTCAGCTCGAGTGCTGCTCGTCTGTCCGCTTCGAAGGGTTCAAACCAATTCATCGCCGGCGAGCCCGCGCGATCAAGTCGAGATGCCGGCGGATCGCGATACGGAGCTCAGCCGCCACGCTGCGATCGTTGCGCTCGGCGAGCTCTGCGACCCTGGCGGCTTCCGCCGGCGGGAGATAGGTGGAGAGCTTCAATAGCCTCGCGTCCTTGGACATCCGCGGACTACACTAACCCGCCGCGGGCCGTCTGTCAAGAGCACCCCCCGGGGTCGCTTAGGGCCGGCGATCGCGGGCCACGCGCTGCTGGATCGCCTGGCGGCTGACTCCGGCCGCTCGTGCGAGCTCGGCGTAGCTGTGCCCCGCGGCGATCGCGGCGGACAGGGCCGCTCGGTAGTCGTCCTCCGAGCGCGCCCTGTCTAGCGCGGTGTTCCGCACGCGCAGTAGTGCGTGCTTCACGCGGCTACCTCGAGGGTCCAGCCTCGGTCTTCATGGTCGTCGAGAATCTCCGGGTGCTCGGCACTTAGGCTGCGTAGAAACTCACCGAGCGCGTCGGTCAGATCGCTTGTGTCCTCCTCGCGCTCGGGATAGATGATGATGCGAAGCTGTGCCATTGCTGCTCCTTCCTGGTAGCGCGGTATGCGATACCGGGCGGCCGCCGG